>ENA-ORXT01002014-ORXT01002014.1-marine-metagenome-genome-assembly--contig:-NODE-2014-length-25583-cov-3.292911_pt1 | contig 25583 bp, 17 predicted proteins | sample MGYA00237868_ERZ511482 | MGnify/ENA metagenome assembly ERZ511482
CAGGGGATTACTCTTTGAGGCCAGGGCCGTTAAACCCCTGCAGCAAGACATTCTGGGTCTTCCGGATTTACCTCCGATTGAGAAATATCTCCAACTGCTATCCCTGCTTCAACGCTTAGCGAATAGCCGCTATACGCAATTGTCGGCATCGAGTTTTCGGACCGCCCTTCCTTCTGATCACGGTAACCGAATGCAACGGATTCATCGTTTCGTGGAGCAAAACTTCCAGCGGAAAATCAAATTGCTTGAAATTGCGCAAGAGGTACACCTTACCGAACAATCCTTTAACCGCTTCTTTCGCAAAACGATGGGACGACCCTTCTTTTTCTTCCTGAACGAATATCGGGTGAACCGCGCCAGCCAGTTATTGGTGGAGACTGACTGGCCGGTGGGGCAAATCGCCCGGGCGTGCGGGTTCGCTTCATTACCTTTTTTTCACCGGCAGTTTAAGAAGTTTACGGACAGTACGCCATTGCGGTATCGGCAACGGCACTTGCGCGGTAAATAGTAGCTTACTTCGTAGCGCATACAGCTTTTTTCTTTACCCCAAAGATACTGCCGGAGACATAAGTTGTTGCCGGGTAAAAACCTTAAATAAATCAAGAGGAATGCTCAGGCGAAAAAGGCGTTTTTTGACCCACCAAAAAGTAGGTAAATGAGCCATGTTTTTGTATCTTCGCGGACAGCTTCGCAAGGGGCTTGTTATTTAGGTTCTTAGGCGCTGACGCGGGTGCAATGTTAGGTTAAAGTGCAGGGTAAATGACAGCAGCTCGACGCTGGTATTTTTCACACTGCCGTTTTACATTTTTTGCTCCCTGCGTGCGCGCCAAATCGGCAGCATTCCAATTGCCACACTAAAGAATTACGCTTTTACCAGATAAAGACATATGGCAGATAAACAGCGAATCATCCCGGTCAATATTGAAGACCAGATGAAAGCCGCCTACATCGATTATTCGATGTCGGTCATCGTAAGCCGGGCACTGCCCGACGTGCGCGATGGGCTTAAACCCGTCCACCGGCGTGTATTGTACGGTATGGATCAACTCGGACTCAGCTTCCGGAGCTCCCACAAAAAATCAGCTCGTATCGTTGGTGAAGTGCTCGGTAAGTACCACCCCCACGGTGATAGCTCCGTGTACGACACGATGGTGCGGATGGCTCAGGACTGGTCTCTCCGCTACCCGCTCGTTGACGGACAGGGTAACTTTGGCTCGATGGATGGTGACAGCCCCGCCGCCATGCGTTACACCGAGGCCCGGATGGAGAAGATCAGCGACAGCATCCTCGGTGATCTCGATAAAGATACCGTTGACTTTCAGCTCAACTTCGACGATACGCTGAAGGAGCCCACCGTGATGCCAACGCGCATCCCTAACCTGCTCGTTAACGGTGCCTCCGGTATTGCCGTTGGAATGGCCACCAACATGATGCCACACAACCTCAATGAAGTTGTGGACGGCATCATTGCCACGGTTGATAACCCGGAGATTACGATTGACGAGTTGATGAACTACGTTAAAGCACCCGATTTCCCTACCGGAGGCATCATTTACGGCATCGATGGTGTTCGTGAAGCCTTCCGTACCGGCCGTGGTAAAGTCGTGCTGCGTGGCCGTGCTGAAGTCGTCGTTGACGACAACGACCGCGAAACGATCATCATTACGGAGATTCCGTTTCAGGTCAACAAGGCTACCCTGGTCGCTAAGATCGCCGAACTCGTCAATGAAGGGAAGATTACCGGCGTAAGCAACGTCCAGGACCTGTCCGACCGCGACGGCCTGCGCATTGCCATCGAGATCAAGCGGGACGCGATGGGCTCCATCGTCCTCAGCTACCTGTATAAGTATACCGCGCTGCAGACCAGCTACGGCGTCAACAACGTCTGCCTCGTTGGCGGACGACCCATGACGCTGAACCTGAAGGACATGATCGAAGAGTTCATCCTCTTCCGGATCGAAGTTATTCAGCGGCGGACGCAGTTTGAGCTTAACAAAGCCCTCGCCCGGGCGCACATCCTGATCGGCCTGCTGATCGCGCTTGATTACCTGGACGAGGTAATCGCCCTGATCCGCGCTTCCGCCAACCCGGAAGAAGCGAAGATCGGCCTGATGAAAGGAGAGTTCATCGAAGACAAGAAGGCCTTCTGGGCTAAGTTTGGTGACCTCGTGAAGGAAGTTCAGACCGGAGAATACGTCGTTGAAGACGGCAATGTGCTTTCCGAATGGCAGGCGAAGGCAATTCTCGATATGCGGCTTCAGAAGCTGACGGGCCTTGAGATTGATAAGATTCGCGAGGAATACAATGAGATCAAGACCATCATTGATGATCTGAAGGATATTCTTGGCAGCGAACCGCGACAGCGGACGATCGTCAAGGAAGAGCTCATCGACATCAAGACGCGCTTTGGTGACGAACGCCGCTCCGAAATCAGCCTGGATACTTCTGACATCTCCATCACCGATATGATCGCTGATGAGGACGTCGTAGTAACCATTTCCAAGCTCGGTTACATCAAACGGACGCTGGTAAATGAATACCGGGCGCAAACCCGTGGCGGCCGTGGAAGCCGCGGCTCGAAGACACGAGACAAGGATTTTGTGGAGCATATGTTCATTGCCAGTAACCATAATTACCTGATGCTCTTCACCGAGCAGGGGCGATGTTTCTGGCTGCGCATCTACGAAATACCCGAAGCGGGTAAGAACAGTGCCGGCCGGGTGATTCAAAACATCCTGGCGATGCCGAAAGACGACAATGTCCGGGCGTACATCAGTATTGCCGACCTCACCGACGAGGAATTCCTGGAGCAGCACTCCATCATCTTCGCTACGAAGAAGGGAATCGTGAAGAAAACCAACCTGGAGGCTTATTCCCGGCCGCGTACGAATGGCATCAACGCCATCTCCATCAACGACGGAGACCAACTGATCGAGGCGAAGCTCACCAACGGCAGCAGCCACGTGTTCCTGGCAACCAGTAAGGGACAGGCGATTCACTTCGAGGAAGAGAAGGTCCGCAATATGGGCCGCACCGCTACCGGAGTTCGGGGCATTTCTCTGAACGGCCCCGAAGATGCCGTCATCGGAATGGTGACGCTGGACCACGAGCAGGACGCTGACAAGACCATCCTGGTGGTGAGTGCCCAGGGAATGGGCAAGCGATCTTCTTTTGACGATTACCGCATCACTAACCGTGGTGGTAAGGGGGTGCGGACGATGAAGGTCACCGATAAAACCGGTGAACTCGTTGCGCTAAAGGCCGTCACTGAAGACGAAGACCTGATGATCACTAATCGCTCTGGCATTCTGATCCGTACCGGAATGGAAGAACTTCGCGTTATGGGCCGCTCAACCCAAGGCGTTAAACTTATCCGTCTGGAGAAGGGAGACGCCATCGCTGATGTAGCCATTGTGCCTGCCGGAGAAGATGAGGAAGAAGGCAGTGAAGAAGAGTAAGTTCCTGTTTTCTTTCGATGATTTCCGAACAATTTACCCGTGTTGCCACTATAATGGTGACACGGGTTCCTTATTCTGCCGTAAGATTTCTTTATTTTTAGGATTGTATTAACGACTTTTGCGACGGCACTTAACGTTTCCCTGTTATCAAACGAACAACGTGAACGTCTATACTGACGTAAACAAATTACGAAAAACCAACAAACTACCATCATGCGTAATATTTTCCTCAGCATGCTCGTACTTCTTCTCTCTGCCACGGCCCTGACGGCCCAGACGGGAGCAGACGCGCTCAAAGCCGCCAAGAAGGCATTCGACAGCTACTCCCTTAATCAGGATGGCGAAGCACTTAAAGAAGCCGCGGACATGATCCAGGTCGCCATGAAGGACGGCTCCGTATCCGCCGACCCCAAAGCACTTTTAGAAGCCGGTGACATTTACTCCGGTTTGATCGGCAGCTACATCCAGCAGCGGGTACTTGACCCCAGTTCCGCTACTGCGCTGGTGGAAAACGCCGCCGTAAAGGGAGCAAAAGCCTACATGGAGGCTTTCGAAAAAAGTGAGAAGAAAGGAGTAAAGAAAGCAGCTCTGAAAAGCCTTGCCGGTTTGCAGGGTAATATCTCTAATGAAGGGATTTACGCCATTCAGGATAAAAACTATGAAGCCAGCTACGATGCCTTTCAGTCCAGCATTATGACGCACGACTTCCTGACAAAGAACGGCGGAGAAACCATTATGGACGACGCCAAGATCAACGACGAGAAGTACTATGCTGGTTTGTCCGCCATTCTGCTGGAAAAGTTCGACGCCGCCAAGCCACTCTTCATGGATCTCTACGAGGCAAAGTATGATGACTCTGGCGTCTACGACGGCCTTTACAAGATCTACACAGGTTTGGATGATAATGAGATGGCCGGAAAATTCCTGGCTGAAGGCCGGGAGAAGTTCCCCGATGAAGCGAACCTTCTCTTTACTGAAATCAATTACTACCTCAGTGAAGGTCGCCTCGACGAGCTGACCAGTAAGCTGGACGAAGCCATCGCCAAGGAGCCAGACAACGTTAGCCTCTACGCTACACTTGGTCAGGTGTACGAACAGCTTTACAATAAGGCGAAGGAAGAAGGTGATGCTGATAAGGCAACGACTTATTTCGACAAGGCACAGGCTCAGTACGAAGCTGGTTTGACCAAAGACGCTGATGCCACTCGCCTGATTTATAGCCTCGGTGCATTGATCTACAACCGTGGTGCATCGATGACGCAGGAGCTGATCAAGCTCGGGGATGACTACTCCAAGGAAGGCCAGAAAAAGTATGACGCCATGAAGTCAAAAGTCGATGCTGAGTTTGCCAAAGCACTTCCTTACTTTCAGAAGGCTGAAATGTCTGACCCTAACGATCTGAATACGCTCATCGCCCTTAAGGAGATGTACGCACGTGACAGTGAGTTTGATACTTCTGCTGAATTCAAAGCACGTATCGAGCAGATTCAGGCTGGCGAAAAGCTTGAGAAATCTTACTTCAAGGAAAAAGGCATGTAAGCCATAGTGCTTACTTCCTTTCTGAAGCTAAAAGGTCGAATGGCTGGTGACAATTGTCGCCAGCCATTCGTTTTTTTAGGCATCAACCGGGCAAACTTTGCCGATGATCCATTTTTTGATTCTTAGACACGTTCTTAAATAACTCCAAGCCTTGCGTTACTTCTCTTTAGCCATTCTTTCCCTGTTACTTTACGGCTGCCCACCCGAAAGCCCCGTCGTGATTGGTAATTCGATCAACATCGTTCGCCTGGCCGTATACGACTTTGACGTAGACATAGACATCGTTCCCGGCGAGGATACTTTTACCGAGTTTACCCGAACGGATTCAACGTTGATTATTCAGCAAACCAGGGTCGTTGACCCTGACATTTCAATGGCCGGAGATGAAAGTAATCAGACGATTTATATCGTGATTCCCAACACACTGACGGAATTTTCCTTTAGCGGGAATGACTGGTCATCTTTAAAGACCTATGCATTCACGAGCGAACGCACCGTTAACGAGCCGGTAGGTATCATAACCGGAGGTACACTGAATGGTAACCGCCTGACCACTGACAACAGCTGGATCATAGATGGAACCGTGACGATTTCGGAAGACTTTGGTTCCAGCTTTCCGCTGGAAATGACGGGAACTTTTTCGTCGCGATAAAATCAGCCAAACAACGCCAACTGCCCCGTATCCACGTGCCGGCCTTTAGCACTTCGGCCGTGCATGATCCGGTGGCGGATGATCTTCGGGTCAAAGCCAAGCTGGCGGAAGTCTTTGTCAGCACATATCAGGAAATACTGAGAGCGCTTCCAGACGATGCCGATCTTTTTGAGGTGCTCGCGGCGCAGAGGCTGGAAGCGACGTGACTGGACGATCTTTCGGGCTGATTTAACACCGACACCGGGGATGCGCAGGATCATTTCCAGCGGAGCGGTGTTGACGTCAACGGGGAACAAGGCGGGGTTACGAAGCGCGTAGGCCAGTTTGGGATCCAGGTCGGGGTCCAGCATCGGGTTGGCATCATCAACGATCTCGTTGGCGTCAAAACCATAAAAGCGCATGAGCCAGTCAGCCTGGTAAAGGCGGTTTTCCCGGCGGAGGGGTGGCGCGCTCAGGGTGGGTAAGCGATCGTCATCGCTGATGGGAACGTAGCCGCTGTAATAGACTCTTTTGAGCGATTGCTTATCGTAGAGGGTAGACGACAGCGAGAGAATGTCCTGATCCGTTTCCGGGCTGGCGCCGATGACCATTTGGGTTGATTGCCCGGCGGGGGCGAAGTTGGGGCGGTGAACGGATTTTACCAATGCTTTACTCTCCGCCCGGTAGCCGTCGATGGATTCTTTCAGAAAGTTCATCGGTGCGTAGGCGTCCTTGAAGCTTTTTTCCGGTGCTACCTTTTTAAGACTCATTTCACTAGGCATTTCCAGGTTGACACTGAGGCGGTCAGCGTACAGGCCCGCTTCGTGAATGAGCTCATCGCTGGCACCGGGGATGGCCTTCAGGTGGATGTAGCCATTGAATTTGTGTTCGGTGCGTAGCTTTTTGGCTACGCGTACGAGGCGCTCCATTGTATAGTCTACATTCTTGAAGATGCCGGAGCTGAGGAAAAGCCCTTCGATATAATTGCGCTTATAGAAGTTGATCGTCAGGTCCACTACCTCCTGTACCGTAAAGGCGGCGCGTTTTACGTCGTTGCTCTTCCGGCTCACGCAGTAGGCGCAGTCGAAAATGCAGTGGTTGGTGAGCAGGATTTTCAGCAAAGAAACACAACGTCCGTCCTGGGTATAGGTGTGGCAGATGCCCATGCCGGTAGCGTTGCCCAATCCGTCAGGGGTATTCTTGCGCTTACTGCCGCTGCTGCTGCAGCTAACATCATACTTAGCGGCATCGGCAAGAATTTTTAGCTTTTCTCCGGTTCTGTGGTTCATAGTACAAAGATAACATAAAATGTTTAATAAGGGTTGACTTCTCCTTGTCTTTTAAGGGCAATCGCATTAGAGAGGTTATAATTTGTTTTCGGGCCTTCTACATGCTCTAATGCTATTACCCCCAAGCTATCTCAGGAGCTCCCCTTTGCACCTGCGGCCGCGCCAAAAAAACCTGGTAGAATAGAGATCGGATTTGTGTCGGCAGCTGCTGTTAGGGTTGATATATCATTTTGTTGTTCAGATAATTAGATATATTCGTCTAGTAAACTTCTCAACAAAGATCAGAAATCTTCCTACTCAATGGTCGCGCCTTAAATATTCACGTCCCAAAGACATGCAGGGCCCGTTATGCCTGTTGCTATATCTACTGTTGATGGCCTTAAGTCCGGGTGTATACGGACAGTCAGTAGAAATCTGCGACAATGCCATTGACGATGATCTGGATGGATTGGTTGACCTCAACGACCCGGACTGTGACTGCCCGGTATTAGAACCCGTATCGCTGATTCCTAATCCTTCCTTCGAGGAGGCCGACTGCTGCCCGAATAGTAGAAGCCAATTGAATTGTGCCAGCGGGTGGATTCAAGCCTCGGAGCCTACAACTGACCTGATCCATGACTGTGGCTGGCAGGGATGGGATGATTACTTACCTCCCCGACCATTTCCAGATGGAGAAGCCATCATGGGGTTCCGCAATGGAAGGCCGGCATTTATGGAAGAATCCGTTCCGCAGCCTAGTTGGAAAGAATATGCCGGTGCCTGCTTGCTGAACCCACTGATTGCTGACAATCGCTATCGCTTTGAATTTGACCTGGGTTTTGCCAATGCGGCGAATTCTCCGCCCATCAATGTTACTTTCTATGGCTCAACGGACTGTGATAATTTACCTTTTGGGATTGGAGAGGTGGAGCTTGGTTGCCCTACCAACGGACCTGGCTGGCAACGCCTTGGCTCCGTAAATGTGCAGGGAGGAAGCGGCAATCGCTGGGTTAAAACCGGGATCGAGGTAACGCCTCCGGTCGATATTATGGCTATTGCCATTGGCCCGGACTGCCAGGACAGACCTTCTCAAATCCCCCTGTACTATTTTTTTGATAATCTCTTGCTGGCTGATTTTGAATCCTTTCAATTCAAAATCAGCGGGACGGCCCACCCTTGTTCTGTTGCGTTTACGCTTCAATTGCCGGAGCGGGATAACCTGAACTACCAATGGTACCTGGAAGGAGTAGCTTTGCTGGGCGAAGTAACACCGATGCTTAGCCATATGTATGGATTCGGGAACTACGTTTGCCGGGTTGAAGACCCGGACGGTTGCCGTGTCACCCCGGCCTACTACCACGAGCTTTTACCCATTGAAGAAGACGTTACCGTGACGATCTGTGCCGAAGAGGTTTTTCCTTTTGGAGCCCGGGATTTGTCTTCGTCGGGATCTTATGTAGATACCTTTAAGTCAATTGATTATTGCGATAGTATCGTTACGCTCGATTTACGGGTGTTAGTCGATCTGGCGGATACTATCTCCGGCAAAATATTTGTTGGTGAAGCGTTTGAAGTAGCGGGGCGCCGGTTGAGAACGCTGGGTAATCATACGATAGCCATATCTTCCTTCATTGGGTGTGATAGCCTTGTATTGGTAGATATTGAGCATTACAATGTTTATTTCCCAACGGCCTTTTCGCCGAACGGTGATGGGGTTAATGACAGGTATGAAGTAGCCGGAAACGATGAGCTGCTGGAGGTTATTGAGGTCGCTATCTATGACCGATGGGGCAGCCTTATTTCTTCTGGAAAGGATTGGGACGGTACCGACCGTGGTCGTGAAGCTGCGACCGGAGTATACGTTTATCGGGTTCGATTATTGATGGACGATGGGGCAGAGCGGGAGTTTGCGGGTTCATTGATGCTGATGCGATAGAAGGGCGATGGAGACTTTATACACACCAGGCGGGGCCGCAGGTACTTCGAGGCCGCTCAGCAGAACTGCAAAGGAAAGTTGTAATACCATATCTTTACCCATCATGCGTAAATTTCTCTTTTTTTTGGGCGTACTCGTCGTCCTATATATGGGCATTACCTGGTTGTTCAGTGGCCTCATTCTTCATACGCCGGACCGTGACATCGCTACGGTTTATCAAATGAACGAGGAGCGCTGGTCGCTGGATCTAGACAGCCTTTTACAGGCACTCCCTCCCCGTAGCGAGATCAGTTTCGAAAGTCCGCATGATGGCATTGAATTACGGGGATGGCTCTTTCAGCCCGACACCGTTCGATGTGGCGTCGTCATGGCGCATGGTTATAGCGTCAACCGGGCAAACATGCTTAAGTATACGCCCATTTTTGATAGTTGTGGCTGTGCGCTGCTGCTGTATGACCATCGGGGACACGGAACTTCCAGCCCTGATTCCTACGGTAGTGGCGGTTACCACGAAGCAACGGACCTGATTGCTGCATCAGCTTTCCTTCGCCAGGAGGTAGGGTTAACTACGAGTAAAATCGGTTGGTTCGGCGAAAGCTGGGGCGGGGCTGCCGTTATCCTTGCTGCAGATCGAGCTGCCGAAAAGCCTGCCTGGATTGCGGCCGAAAGCCCCTTTGACAGCTGGGAAAACGCCATTATGGAACGGGGGCTGAAAGACTTTGGCAACGGGCTCAAAATTCTGACGCCCGGTGCTTTCGGCTGGGCTGGCTGGCGGGGTAGTTTTGATTTTGACGATATTCAGCCAGTGGAGGCTGCTTCCAGGCTGGAGGTTCCACTCCTGTTATTTCATTCACGGGCAGATACCCTGACCGGACCCGCTCAGTCAGACAATATTGCCGCCGCTACCCCACGGGAACTATTGACCTATCATCCCCTCGATTGGGGAGCCTGGCACGCCCATAATATTATCTGGCGCAGAGACGAGTACACTCGCCTCGTGTTAGACTTTGTGGGCGACTTTTGCGAATAATTATTTAGCTTCAGTGTCTATCTTAGCCCAAAATACTTCAGATCATGCAACGTAGAACATTTCTGGCATCTGGCCTCGTACTCCCTTCCGCTTTGGCCACCGCTGCTGGTGGGCAGTCGACCCAGAGAGCATTGCCAGCGGATGCCAAGTTCAGGCTCAGCCTTAAAGCCGACGCCATTGGCGTAAATGGCAGTGCTGATGAATTACTGGAAGCCGCCATCAGTCACGGATACAGCGCGCTCTCCGTTCCGGCACAATGGCTGCAGGGCTGGTCAGCTAAGCAGAAAAAACAATACGCTGATAAGGCAAAGAAGAACAATATCTCATGGGGCGCCAACGGTTTACCCGTCGAATTTCGTAGAACTGAAAGCCAGTTCAAGGCCGACCTGGGGGCACTGCCCGCTCACGCAAAAAACCTGGCCGACATCGGGGTGACTCGTATCGGTACCTGGATCATCTCCGGTCACGATACCCTGACTTATAACGAGAACATGAAGCAGCATGCGGATCGTTTACGGGATGTAGCCCGCATTCTTGGTCAGCACGGTATTCTGCTGGGGCTTGAGTACCTGGGTACACCGTCTATCCGGCACAACTCCCGCTTCGCATTCATTTCTACCGGTAAGGAACTGAAAGAGATGATCGCCCTCATTGGCGAACCCAACCTAGGTGTCATTCTTGACAGCTACCATTGGTACACCGCTCAGGAAACAGTCGACGATCTCTTACAGTGGAAGAACGAAGAAATCGTCGCCGTTGACCTCAATGACGCCAACGCCCAGCTCAAACTCCTTGATCAAACGGACGTTGCCCGTGAGCTCCCCGGTGCTACCGGAGTCATTGACCTTGACGCTTTCATCAAAGCGATGGTGAAAATTGGTTATGACGGGCCACTCCGCGCCGAGCCCTTCAACTCTACCCTTAACCAAATGAAGGATGAGATGGCGATGGCGGTAACTTTCGACGCAGTCAGGGGCAGTGTGGTGAAAGCACTGGAATAAGCGATATGGCCCGGCACAGAGTACTCGCAAGGGAGGAAGTGATCTGCCCAATACATTATATGTGTGCTAACCTCTACCTTTTTTTATTGCAAAGGAAAACTAAGTCTTGAACTAGTTCAATAGAATTGATAGCGGTAGAATATATATTTGACTAAATTATTACTCCGCGAAACTAATAGTCTGCAAAATTATAGTCTACTTTGAATCTTATTGCCAATCGGTAATTTCATCGGTATTTCACCAGCCATATCATATTGCTATGAAAATTTCTAATTGTGTGCCTTGCGGCACACCAATCCTTTTATTGCTCATTAGTCTGTTGTCTCTACCGGCCCTGGCGCAGGTTAGCGGAACGGTGCTGGATGAAGACGGTATCTCTTTAATTGGCGTCACGATTCTGGAAAAGGGTACCTCTACGGGAACCGTGACCGACCTTGACGGTAACTACTCTTTGACGGTATCCGGCCCTGACGTTATTCTTCAGTTTTCCTACACGGGCTACGCTGGTCAGGAAATCGCGCTCAACGGTAGAACACTGCTGGATGTCACATTGCAAACTGACATTGCCCAACTGGAGGAGATTGTAGTAGTAGGGTATGGAAGTCAGAAAAAAGGAGACGTCACCGGAGCCGTTTCCAGCATTAGTGGGGATGCACTCATCATTGCCCCTACGCCAAATCTTTCTGCGGGGCTGGCGGGTAAGCTCCCTGGGGTCATCACGCTGCAAACGTCCGGTCAACCGGGTTTTGATGGTGCTGCTTTCCAAATCCGTGGGCGCAGTACATTGGGTAATAACAACCCGCTCATTCTTGTGGATGGGGTCGAGCGCAGCCTATCGCGCATCAACCCCTTTACGATAGCGAGTATTACGGCTCTGAAAGACGCTGCCTCCACGGCCGTATACGGTTCCCGGGCCGCAAATGGCGTACTGCTGGTAACTACCCGAAGAGGGGCCAACGCTAAGCCGAGCTTTCGTTTCTCCGCTAATTACGGAATACAACAGCCCGCTGGCCGGCCAGAATTAATGGATGCCAATGAATATGTCGTCGCTTTTCGGCAGGCTCTTGCCAACCAGGGCACTCCACCGGATCAGCTACCTTTCGGCAACATTCTCGCCCAGGCCCAGGCAGGCCAACTGGAAAGCTTCGATTGGTGGAATGAAACCCTGACCAACTCCGCCCCGCAAAGACAATATAATGCCTCTGTCGATGGTGGTACGGAGTCACTACGTTACTTCTTCGCCTACGGTAATCTGGAGCAGGAAGGCTTTTTTGACAACGCTGGCTTTAACCAGCATGAGGTGCGCTCCAACGTGGATGCCGATATTGCTCCCGGACTTACTGCCAGCATTGATTTACTGGGGCGGTTAGAGAACCGTAGCCGGTCAGCTGACGGTGACGGAGAGATCTTCTCCAACGTATTGCGGGCCAATCCGCTCAATCCCGTCTTCGTTGACGGCAGGCCAGGGGCGGAGAACCTCCCCGCAGGCTCTCTTGGCTTCGATGGCTTCAGCGGTAACTCGTTTGGTGATGCTAACCTGAACGGATCGAGAACACGTGCCCTTTCCGTCTTTAACAGTAACCTGCAACTGAATTATGATTTGCCCTTCCTGGAAGGATTATCCGCCCGGGCGCTTTATTCCTACGATACCTACTTCTCCACCGAACGCAGCTTCTTTACGCCTTACACCACCTACCAGCGTAATGAAGCTACCGGAGAATTTATCCCCTTATTGAGTGACAACATCCGCTCGCTCAACGAAACCCGGGCTAATAATGACCAGAAAACAATACAGCTTAGTCTGCGCTATAAAAAAGAATTTGGTGATCATTACTTGTCGGGCCTGACGCTCTTTGAAAAGATCAAAGGAGATGCCAATAACCTGAGGGCTTTCCGGGACGGGTTTCTTTCACCGGTCATTCAGCAATTTTTTGCGGGCAACGTGATCAATGACGAAAACAATGGCAGTGCCTTCGAAACGGCTCGCTTCGGGTACGTTGGTCGGGTGGACTATGGTTACAAAAACCGTTACCTGATTCAGGCAAACCTGCGGGTGGATGAATCCTACATTTTCCCGGAAAACAATCGTCGTGGCATCTTCCCTGCCTTTTCCGTTGGCTGGCGGGTTAGTGAAGAACCTTTTATGGCGGGTATCGATTGGTTGAGCTCACTCAAAGTTCGTGGTTCATGGGGCGTTACCGGAAATGATCGGGTCGGTGCCTTCCGTTTCCTGTCTGGCTTCGGGTTCACCGGCGGGTACGTGGAGGACGGCAATTTCCAACAGGGCATCGCCCCGACTGGGATTGCTAACGAGGCCATCACCTGGGAAACTGCTACAACTACGGACATTGGACTGGAGGTCGACCTACTGGACGGTCGTTTCGGCTTTGAAGTAGATTACTACACCAAGCGAACCGAGGACATCCTCGCCAGTCGCAGTCTCTCCGTCCCCCTTACCTTCGGTGCACGGCTACCGCTGGAGAACCTGGGCATCGTCGATAGCTGGGGCTGGGAACTTTCCGCCAACCACCGCAATGATATCGGCAACCTCTCCTACCGGATAAACGCGAACCTCACGCTGGCAAACAACGAGATCATCTTCATTGATGAGCCTGCGGGTGTCAACCCGGCCATCAGTCGTACGGGAAATGAGATCGGCGTTTTAGTTGGCTATCTCTCCGATGGAATTTACCAGAATGCACAGGAAATAGCCGAAGGGCCCACGCAGTTCGGTGCCCTTGAGCCCGGAGATATTCGGTACAAGGACATCAATGGCCGGGATGCTAATGGCAATCTTACCGGAGAGCCGGACGGAAAAATAGACGCAGACGACCGCAGTATAATTGGTGAAAGCAGTACGCCAAACCTAATCTATGGCTTCGGTCTTAACCTGGGATACAGAGGGTTTTCTTTGGATCTCAGCTTCCAGGGTGCTGGTCAATACGCCCGGAACATCACACCACGGGGTTTCTTGCTGGAGGTAGGGAATAATTTTGACGTGCTCAACGATTCCTGGACGGTCGATAACCCAGACGCTCGCTATCCCCGTATCCTGCCCGATGGCAACGTGAATAACAATCAGGTCAGTGACTTTTTCGTGGAAAACATCACCTTTCTGCGCCTACGCAATGCCCGCCTTAGCTATGATTTCGCGGACTTACCGGGTTTTCTGGACCGGGTTGGCGTGGACCAGTTTGCGATCACGCTTTCGGCAACTAACTTATTCACCCTATCCAATGTGTCCATCGGAGACCCCGAAGGGAACAGCGGTAATGCACTGTTCTATCCCATTTCAAGGGTAATCTCTGTAGGGGCTAATCTGGGCTTTTAGGAAATTGAACCTTCAGTTGCGACCGTAAGGTTGCCAAGCCAATGATCCTTCAATACTACCAATAAAATAAAGCATGAAAAACATAATATATTTTTTTGCCCTGGCTACCATTTTGTTCACAGCCTGTGATGACGATTTTTTAAATCTGGAGCCCACTGATCAACTGGCCTCAACGGCTGTTTTTACTGATCAGAACCTGGCTGCTGCATTCCTCAATAACATCGTTGGCCGTTTACCCGCCGGGCAGTACAATAGTCCGGGTGGTGGCTACGGTAACAACTACATACTGGCCTCGATTTCTGACGAAGCCCGTTCAAAAAGTGGCTGGGTACCCTCCAACAGGGTTGTCCGCCAGGGAAATATCCAACCCAACAATTTGGGAGGTCTCGATATCTGGGCCGGTGCCTACTCAAGTATACGTCTGGCTAACGAGTTCCTGGTTGGCCTGGACGGTGCCGGATTTTCTGAAGCGTTTACTTCATCGTCTCAGGCTCAGGCACGATTTGTCCGGGCATGGTTTTATTTCGATCTGGTGCGTCGCTACGGAGCTGTGCCCCTCATCACCGCGCCCCAGTCGCTGGAAGAGAACCTTTTCGTGGCCCGCACCCCGGTAGATGAAGTGTATGGCTTTATTTTTTCAGAATTGAACGCCGCTGCCGCCGATCTGCCAAATAAGTCCACGGCTCCCGTTGGGGGGCTAACCAAACAGGCCGCAACGGCACTAAACGCACGGGCCATGTTGTTCAACAAGCGATACGCTGATGCAGTTAGCCTGTCCGAACAACTCATTTCTGGTTCTCTTAACGACGGTCTGGCGCTGTTCCGCCCGGATCCCGCCAGTCCGGAGGAGGCATCCGCGAATTACAAAGAACTGTTTCTTTCCGAAGGGGGAAACGTGGAAACGCTTTACGAAATAACGTTTTTACCGCCGGAGCGCAGCCACCAGTTTGACCGTGGTAACTGGCCCGTTCGCTGGCGCAACGATAATGGCGGACAGACGGACCCCACCCAGGAACTGATCAACGCCTTCCAAATGGAAAACGGGGCGGATATTATTGACGGGGACTCTGACTACGACCCCGCTTCCCCCTATACCGGTCGTGAGCCCCGGTTCTACGCCTCCATATTTTACCACGGATCTGAGTTTTCGGAGGTCGCACCCTCGCGGGGAGAGCCGTTCATCGATATGGAATGGAATGCTTTTAACGAGGGGCCGGGAACGGAACGGGACGGTAATGCCTCGATTACCGGCTACCTGGTCAAAAAATTCGTGGACCCGAGCCTCGGCTTTGCTCCGGAGGGAGTAAGCAAAACGGCCTGGCAGGAGATTCGCTTCGCCGAGATACTGCTGATCTTCGCCGAGGCGCAAAACGAGATGAATGGCCCGGATGGTGATGTATACGACGCCGTTAATCGAATCCGGCGCCGGGCGGGGCTACCCGATCTGGAAGGTGGTCTGGACCAGGATGGCATGCGCCAAGCCATCCGTCATGAGCGCCGGATCGAACTGGTGTTTGAAAACCACCGGTGGTTCGATCTTATTCGTTGGGACATCGCCAGTGAGGTGCTCAACGACAACTTCACGGGTATGATGATTACCCGGACGAGTATTCCCCGAGCTGCCGATGGCGGACCAACGCACGTATTCGATCCTGCGGAACTTACCTTCGAAACTTTTGATAATGGCAACTTCTCCAACGTTTTTCCGGACCGCTATATGCTTCTGCCCATCCCGCTGTCGGAGATAGAAGCAAACGAAGCGCTCACCCAGAATCCTGGTTATTAGCGTAGTTCTTTCTACTTCGAGCGCCTCCGCCTGGTCTGGCAGTTGAGCGGAGGCGGTCGGATTCATAAAATTGTCGGCCATGAGCGAAGCAAAAAGGTCGTACAATTTTTGAGTCCGGACGTTCGGAGCGATGGGCGCGGACGCAGGTGCAGGGGGAAGTCGTTTAAAAGCAAAGGGCACAAGTTGTGACGACCCCTGCTCTCATAACTTTTCCTGCACCTGCGTCCGCGCCCAAATTTTCTTTACCGTCCAAAAGGTATAATGGCCCAACCTCTCCGTAAAATCTCCGGCTTACTGCTCAGCATTATACTGGCGGCAGGCGTGTTGAATGCCCAGCGGTTCAGTGAACGTGCCCTCGCCATCGGGGTGGACCATTACACCGACGAACCCTCCGCCATGGGGGGCGGCGTGGCGATCTTCGACTTTGACAACGACGGCTTTGAAGATCTCTACCTGACCGGTGGCGATGCGGCGGACCAGCTGTATCATAACCTCGGAGACGGCACCTTTGAAGACGTGAGCCACGTCATGCGGCTTACGGCCTTCAACATCGTTACCACCATGGGTGTAACGGTGGGTGATGTAGACAACGATGGCTTCGATGATCTTTTCGTCACTACCGCTGAAGACGACCGGAATTACCTGCTTCGCAACGTCGAAGGACGCTATTTTCAGGACATTTCCCTCGCTGCCGGTATCCGGCACGAAGCCTGGAGTACCACCGCTGCGATGGCTGACTACGACGGTGACGGAGACCTGGATATTTACGTAAGTAACTACCTCGATTTCAGTGCCCGTCCCTTTGAAGAAAACATCCTTAGTCCGGCACCAGATTTTCTGTACCGAAACGAGGGAAACGGCACCTTCCAATTACTGGATGGCCCCCTGCAGGGCAATGAAGCTGGTTGTACTCTCGTCAGCCATTTCTCCGATTTTGACCGCGATGGAGACCCGGACCTCTTCATCCTGAATGACTTCGGCGACTTCTACCAGCCCAATAAACTACTGCTGCTCGATGCTGGAAACGATTCTTTTCGGGAGACTGGCCTGATGGCTGGCTTTCGCGCCGCCATCAATAGTATGGGCATCGCGGCGAGTGATCTGAACGGAGATGGCCTGCTGGATTACTACGTGACCAACATCGGCCAGAATCCGCTGTACCTCTCTACGGGCGACGGTTCATTCACTAACCTGGGGGCAGAGATGGGGGTCAACTATGGATTCGGCGTCAGCTGGGGGACGGTTTTTACCGACGTTGACAACGACGGCTACGAGGACCTCTTTTTCGCCAACGGAGACTTGAGCCGGTCAGCCGTCAGCACGCCGAACAATCTTTTTTTGGGTGCCGGTCCCGGACTTCCCTTTTTGGAAGCATCGACAGAATTACCGAACCCGGAAGTGAACAAGGGTAGGGGAGTCTCCTCTGGAGACTTTAACAACGACGGGCAGCCGGAGCTCGTGGTCAGCAACGTTCGGGTATCACCGGCTCACGGTGCCAACAGCAAAATATACTGGAATGAAGGCCCGCCAACCCATCACTGGCTGTCGCTCTTACTGGAGGGGGTGAGTAGTAACCGCAGTGCGATTGGTTCGATCGTGGAAGTTTATGCGGGGGGGCGACGGCAGATTCGGGAACTCAGTAGTGGGGGGAGCTACCTGTCTTGCAGCAGCCAACGGCTATCATTCGGTCTGGGGCAGTATGAAGTGGCGGACAGCGTCGTCATCCATTGGCCCAGGCCCGGAGGCCGGCAGTTGCTTACCGGGTTGTGGGCTGACCGACACTATGAAATCCGCCAGGGAGAAGAAGCCCGTCTGCGAACCCTTGACACGAAGAAAATTTGCCCGGGCGAAAGTCTTTTTCTGGAGAACGATTTCCGCACCGAAGCGGGCGTCTTCCGGGATGTTTTACCCGGCATAAACAGGGACACCGTTTTGATCACCCGGCTTATAATTGGTGAGTCGGGCTCTGCAACTTGTCCGGTTATCACTGACGCCAACGAGGAGCTCTTGCTTTTTCCTAACCCCGTGCGTCGGCCTTTTACACTTCGGCTACCGGTCGCCCTCGAATCTTCCAATACGGTGAAGGTCCGGATTTATGCCGCCGATGGGCGAGCCGTCCGGCAAGTGTCTTTGGCCGTCTCCGTCGGAGAGAGAGAGCTGCGGGTTGAGAATACAGGAAATTTACCTTCCGGGATTTACCTTGTTCGGGTGTGGGCTGACGAGGTAGTCTACCAATGCAGTATGGCACTTGCCCGATAGTGTCATATTCCCACATCCTCACATCCGTCTTTTTAGCTTACTGTACCACTCCGGACTGACGCCGATGAAGCGCGCAATATTCTTGCTGGAAAGGCGCTTCCTGAATACGGGGTACTTACGGTCCAGATAATTTAAAAACTCCAAGGGTCGATGCACCAGCTGATAAGCCCTCATTTCTTCGGCGGCCACGGAAGCGGCAACCACGTCCGTTAGATAAAAGCGATTGAACTCAGGATAGTTCCGCAGCCATTTATCTATGTTGTGTTTATTGAACCTGAATACCAAGGCATCTTCCAGCGCCCTTATTTCATATTTTGTCGGTCGCCCCAGAAAATAACTGTCGGGGCACAGCGCAACGTCGTATACTTCATCGAAGTAAAACCAGACCGGAATCTTGTTACCTTCATGGGTAATGAGGTATTTGATGAGGCTACCTTTTACCGTGATGTAAACAGATTCGTGCCTGCTACCGATAGAGACGAGCACGTCATTCTTTTTGAGAGAAATCATCTTTGCGTGGCACCGCATTTCGTCCAACAACTCTTTACTGAGTGTTCGGTTGGAATTATACAGTGGGGCAATTAATTTTTCGAACATATGAATTTGGTTTAGGGGAGTGAGGGACCGCCACTTCGGGGCGCAGTCATTGCAGTAAAACCAGCGGGCAAATTCAGGCGATATCGAGTGTGTTCTACAAAGTGTATCTGCCGCTCTGTATTGCACCTTAGTGAGAGATAAAGAGCATAGTAAACCCGGCGAAAACCAAGCATGACTTGTTTTTCAGCTGACTATTTTGCCAGTAGTTCTCCTTACGGAATGCTGCGTTTTCGCGATCTGTATGCGTGAATCGAAGGCTATCCTGCTCATCACGGCAGTTCCACTGAGCGCAGCTGAGTACGAAGTTTTGCGGTACTGCAAAGCAAATATGCTTCTGGTGGCCCAGCCGGTAAGTATCGTTGAACTAAGTCGACGGCAGCGTGGTGCTGAATAAGCGGGCGGAAGTCGTTCATAGCCAGAGCTATGGGCGGCTTTCGATCGGGCAATTCAGTGCCGCGATGGCTAGACTTGGGTGCAACAGGACTTTCTGGCTGGGCCACTAGTGGTCTCTGGCCTTGCCGGACGGGTTCAAAACCCGGGCACCGATCCTGCAATTAAAGACCGTAAGCATTAAATGCTTACGGTCTTCTTGCTATGAAAGGTCGCTGAGTAAGCCCCGAGTGTAGAGCAAGGAAGCAGGGGTAAACATCGTTGGGCTACATTATAAGCCCCGGATAGTGCTTACGCTTTGGGCTCCCATCCCCGTTCGTATTCACGCTTCCACATCGACATAGCCTCTTTTTCCTTAGGCATTCCGGTTTCAGGATCCGTGTGGAGGTCCATTTTGAGTCGCTGGGCAATGTTGCCCAGGTGACATATTGTGACGCTTGGGTTGGCGTCATCGATGGGGCTGTTGAGCGCTTCATCATTGTTAATCGCCGAGATAAAATTGCGGATGTGACGGTCATCAAGGCTACCGCCGCCGGTGGTGCCCATACTGACACTGCTACCGCCTTCTCTTTCCTGGCGGATCTCCTGGCCCTTCAGATCATAGACAACGTAGCCATTGCGATCCATCAAAACACTTCCTTCCGTTCCGTGAATCATGGAACCACGGCCGCGGTTGTAAATGGGCATGCCGTTACAACTCTTTCCTTCCCAGTGAATGGTCTTCTCGTCTTCGAATTCATAGCTGGCCAGCTGGGTATCGAAAGCTTCCCAGTCGTCATTGAACTGGTATCGACCGCCGGTGCTGCTCACGCGGGTAGGATATTGGACGTCCAGCGCCCAGCGGCACATGTCGATTTCGTGGGTGCCGTTGTTCAATAACTCTCCGGTGCCGTACTTCCAGAACCAGTGCCAGTTGTAGTGTACCAGGTTATCGGTGAATTCCTGCCGGGGAGCGGGGCCCTGCCAGAGGTCCCAATCAAGCCACTCCGGCTTACGTACCTCCTTACCGATGCCAATACCGCCACGGGTATTGCTGTACCAGGCTTTACCAGCGTAGGCTTTACCGATCAGGCCATCGTGGATTTCCTTAACGATCTTGTTGAGGGAAACCGAGCTTCGGGTCTGGTTACCCATCTGCACCAATTTGCCTTCCTTCTGTTGCTTGGCGATCAGCATTTCGCCTTCGTGTGGGTTATGGCTGCAGGGCTTTTCGAGGTACACGTGTTTGCCTGCTTCGAGGGCCATGATGGCCATGGGCGCGTGCCAGTGATCCGGCGTGGCAATTACCACTGCGTCAACGTCCCGGTCATCCAGGAAGCGACGGAAGTCCTGATTGCCCTTCGGCTTACGGCCGGTAGCCTCCATGACCGTTTTTTGTCCTTTTGCAACGGCGCGGGTGTCTACGTCGCCAATGCCGTATACCAGACAATCTTTTGCGTTGGTAAAAGTTCCCGTCAAAGAATTGCCCCGGCTATTGGTACCGAAAACGGCTACACTGATTTGGCGGTTGGCACCGATGATGGAATTACGGGAATAGGCGGGCATCCCGATGGCTGCCCCTGCACTGGCCAGGGCAGCATTGCGGATAAATTTTCTTCTTGTTGGCATGATTTTTTAGTTATAACGGTAAAATGAAATTGCTGGCTCTCGGTTATCGTAGGGGCCTTATTCATTTGCCCAGTAGTGTAGGATTGACTTATTAAAATTCCCGGATCTTTATTGATCGGAAGGAAACGGCATCGCCGTGGTCCTGCAGCAGAATGGGACCAGCCGGCCAGCGGCCAAAATTCTCCCAGTCCTTGTATTTGCTGTAGGCCACCAGGGCACCAAACATCTGACTAAAGCGGTCGTATTCTACAACCTTATAGCCATTGAGCCAGTGCTCCACGTGGCCGCCGCGAACGACAATTCGGCCCCGGTTCCAGCCATTGATTTTGGTTTCTACTCTTCGGGGAGTATCCAGCACTTTGGCGGTAATAAGGTCATATAATGACCCTGCGGTACGGTTACCGGCAACGCCCATTTTGGCGTCAGGGTGAACGGCATTATCCAGAATCTGAAACTCCAGCCCGATGGCTGAGCCAGCTCCCTTATTTAGCTTAGGGTCAACGAAGTACTTAACACCTGAGTTGGCTCCTTTAGTGGGTTTGAACTCAAACTGTAGCTCAAAATCACTGAAGTGATCCGTGGTAATGATGTCTCCGCCATTGCTGCTCTCGCCGCCATCACTGGATAAGACGTTCAGCTCACCGTCCGTAATTTCCCAACCTTTTTCGGGGAAGCCATCTAGTTTTGCTCCCCGCCAGCCCTGGGTGGTTTTACCGTCCCATAGCATCCGCCAACCTTGTCGGCGCTCACTGTCCGTTATGGTGTTGGGCACCAGGTTAACCTGCGGTGCAGCTGGCCCTGCCATCATATCAGCAGGTGTAGGATTTTCCTTGATGCGGATGTTGCGCCAGCGCATTTCTTTACCGGCCAGTTCTTTGTTTACGCTGTGTACCTGAAGGCAGATCATGCCCTTGGCGTCCATGTCATCCACCAGGTTAGCGACGGGCTTACCGTTGAGGAAGGTTTTCAGGGTGTTGCCCGTAAATTCAATCCGCAGCTTATTCCAGGCGCCGTGCAGGAATCCCATTCTGGCCGGAGGATTGTAGTGTAACGGGTAAACCCATCCGCGTCTTTGTTCGTCGTAAATGCCGGCAGTGTAGGCCCGTTCACTAGGATCGATTTCCACCTGGTAACCAAAGATTCTGCGAATGTCTTTGTCTTGCCGCCACTGCCCACGGGCCATAACGCCGGAATTGAGCGGGGCTTCGTTCTTGAATTCCATTTCCAGCACAAAATCGCCGTACTCTTTCTCCGTGCAGAGGAAAGTATTTGGGGTGTTCATCACCGCAGTTCCTAATATTGCCTCTCCTTCGGCAATAAAGGGGGCAGTACCGCCGTATGATTCCCATCCTTCCAGGTTTTTGCCGTTGAAAAGCGGAGCGAAGCCATCCTGGGCCAGAAGCGGCAGACACAGGGCCAGACAAATAATATAGAGTGTGAATTTTTGCATCGTATTAATTTTTCGAAATGTAAGCAACCTTATTAAAACTTGAGCTATCCTTTAACGTGTATTTATGACACATAAGAGTTTTTTTTCCGTTTTCCTGACCTTTTTTGCGCTGACGCTGGTGCAAGGGCAGGTAATAGGGCAGGGTTCATTCGAGCTTCGTGCCGACGATGGCGGCGTGAAAGTCCCCGCCCGAACCATCAACAACCTGGGGTTGGTGGAATGGCACCCCAGCGTCCGACCTGCTGACGGTCCGGCGTGGCCGATAGCGAAGATCTCCACCCCGATCAAGACCGTGACCGTGGAGTTCCGGCCGGGCACGTGGTACGTGCCTGCGTCCGCAGACCTGGCGTGTGACACCGCTGAGGGTCTGGCTGTTGAAGCCCGCGAACGGTTGTTGCGGTGCGCTTCGGACATGATGACCCGGGAACTGTTCACCGGGCACTACACGCTTTCCCCTGCGATTCGTGATTACGCGATGAACCTGGCTTCTGGGTACCTCGAGATCGACGACGCGCTGGCCGGGATGGACGCATGGCGCATCCGGAACAAAGCCGGTCGCGGCGTGTCGCATGTCCCTGGCCACGGCGTATACAAGCTTCGGAAGTGCAACGGGCTTGTTGAGATCGAAGGCGGACCGTCTGACGCTGCTGGGCATTGGCTGAACATGGACGGCGGTGTTGGCGTCGATTTCAATGGCGATCCGGTGGTCCCTGCCGCTGAATGTTTGACTGCTGGGTGCCCTCCTGAGGCGACCCCGCAGGCGATCCCGCCGCCGGCGGCGGGTGTGGCCAACGGGTACACGTGGGCTACCGGCCCGATCCTGGCGGCCGTGTCTGACCCCGTGTTGGTGAACCGTGCGAACCTGGTGAGCCCAGCGGCGAGCCTTGAACTGTTGGACAACATGGTTGATGCGGTGTGGGAGATCCACACGCTGGGCGTGTGGAACCCGTGTTTCGCTGCTGCTGCGCCGACGATCCTGGGCGGGTGCCCCCTTCCTGCGGTAGAGGGGGCCAAGCAATGAGCGTCAAGAAACCGACAGCGGCTGATGACCTCTACTGCCCAGCGACCACGATCGAAGTTGGCTTCGACATCGAAGGACTCGGTGAGGCCATCGCGGAAGCGATCGCCGAACTGGGAGACATCAACGTCACCGTCCAGAGCACGCCCGTGCTGCGGGACTACTGCCTGAACGGTTGCGATCAGATCTCGGTCTGCTTCATCAAGGGCCCAGACGGCGCAATGATCCCGGTCGGCTACTTGTCCGATGACGGGTTCACGACGTCCGACACGATCCCCGAAGGAGCGCAGCTTGGTGTTTGCGATCTGGTCCGGCGCTGCGTCCAGGTTCTGACCCCAGGCAGCGGCGACAACGAAGGGTATTTCACTTGCGTGCTCGGCGAGTTCGAAGTGGTCATGGCTGGCGACGGCACGATCAAGCCGACAAGCTGGACTCAGAACGGCGGACTCACGCCGATCGACAGTCCGATCGAAGGTCTGACCGAAGGAGTCGATTGGGTGTTGGCTCCGTGCGGTGTCGCTGCCGGTGGCCCGCCGACGACCACCCAGATCGTCGGGGTGCCGCTCGACGGGAACACCGAACCACTGGTTGGCGGTGTCATGGACGGAACCGTGCCGCTGGTTTTGGAGAACGTGTGCAGTGTCACGGTGAAAGCGTCGGTTGATCCTGACTGCGAGGTCGAGGACCAGGCGGTGGCCGTGACCACGGTCGGCGTGGACGGCATCGAGTACACCGAGTATGTGCAGCCGGGATGCGAGGCCACGATCTGTGGCAACGGCGAAGCAGTGACCATTGACGGGGCCGGATCGGTCACCGGAGTAATCGGGACCGAAGTCCCCATCGAAGAAAAGGAATGCTGACATGACCGATTGCGCACCGAAGCCCGCGACCAACACCACCCACGTCTACCCGCAGGGAGGCACCGCCGACCCGCTGACGAAGGAGCAGTTCAAGGAGTTCGCTCAGGACTGCGACCTGCTCGACGAGGACGGCAACCCGATCGCGCAGGATGACGATGGGTCTACGATTTTGACAGTGAACGCTGACGGCACTGTGACCGACGCCAACGGCGATCCGGTGGCCCCGGCCGATGTGCCCGCCAGTGTCGATACGGCAGTTGCCGGTTCGTGGCAGGTCAACCCTGACGGGTCTGCCGAGTGTTTCGGCACTTCGTTCCAATCGATGCTGATTAAGAACACCCCGTGCCCCGGCATGTTCACCCACCGCAGCACAAATTTGAAGACCGCGGCCGTGGTCGATACCCCGTTTGGGGCTCGTTTGCGTAGCGGCTCCACGTACGCCGCTGAATGGTCCGGTTTAGGTCAGGTCGACGGTGCCGACGAGTTCGCTGCCGGTTCGACATATGAGTATGGGTGCGCTGCATTCACCACTCAGTGCGCCGCCGAACAAGTGATCATCTCTGCGCAAACCCATCTCGCAACGGTCGTCCCTGTACCGGGCAGCACCGGTGATATTGGCTGGTTCACGCAGGCGTCAGTAGACGGCGGCGCATGGTTCAATGTGTCGCTCAACAACTCTATTTCTGAGTTCTCCGAGAACGCAGAGGAAGTGGTGAGCGTTGGCACGGTGACCCGCTGGGTCGCAGGCAAGGGTCTCCACGAAATCTGCTACCGGGTTCTGATCACACGCAACGATTATGTCGGCGGAGGGCAGGTCCTCCCGAATCAGGGTTACGGCAATGTCATTTACACCGAGCTTTGCTCATAAAGGAACTGGATCATGACAAGAAGAGGAACAGCAACTAAACAGGAACTCTCAGCGGCGCTTGACGGCAATGCTGGGATTGACACGGTGGAAGCGGAATCGAACGGTTTCAAGTTCCAAACAGACACCGATTCCGCTTTGCTATTCGATCTGATGAATGGCAAGTCCAAGGACAATAATCTGATTCTCACGTACTGGGATATCACCGTGCGTGGCACCGAAGTAACCATCGCCGACGTGTACGCCGACAAGTACGGCGTGCATGATGGCGTGCTGATGACAGCGAAGCAGGCCGACAAAGCTGCGAAGGCCGCAGAGAAGGCGAAGATCAAGGCGAAGAGCAAGAACTGATGAATGTCGCGTCGTTGTTGAAACGTGTTCTTTGCGGCCTCGGTTGGGTTCCGCGCTGCGCGCTTGACCCGAAGACAGGCGTCAAGGGTGTGCTGTGGGAACAGTTGGCTCTCGGCGGGATCGTCAAGTGCCGCTGGCAGAACGGCAAGACGTGGGCTGCTGTAGAAGCGGACTTCGTCGCGTCGCTCCTGTCTTGCGACTGCTC
>ENA-ORXT01002015-ORXT01002015.1-marine-metagenome-genome-assembly--contig:-NODE-2015-length-25559-cov-6.690370_pt1 | contig 25559 bp, 15 predicted proteins | sample MGYA00237868_ERZ511482 | MGnify/ENA metagenome assembly ERZ511482
CCTCCTTGTGCTGCAAGCAGGATCCCAAATTTACTCAAATACACCAACCCTAATCTTTAGCCTTGGCAAACCACTAGTCGGACAGAAACTTTAAATACATTGCGTAACTGAAATAGCCGATCTTGGACGGAAACAGCAAAGCCGAATGACTCCTTCGACTACAGATCTTTTTCTGGTACCGGCGGATAAGTTGTTTAGAAAGTCTGCCAACGTCGACCACTGCAATGACCCTCAATTTGTGAATTGTAGTGATGGAATACCACAAGCAACCTTCCGGGGGCCACTCATCACCATTGAGCCAAACGCGGTAGTGATTGCAGCAGAAATCCTTAGCCAGTAGTTGAGATGTTAAACACCAGCGGTGATCCAATCATCAAGTTCACTTCGAGCATTTTCTCTTCCCATTCTGAGAAGGTCGCGTAGATTTTCCAAGTCAAAATCATAGATATTCGCAGAGGCTGCGGCTTCCAAATAATTCAACTTCGCTGGCCGACTCTACTCCCAAGGGTGCTTCCTCAGCTGATTGGACGGTTCTCAAGTCAAGGATGCAGTAAATGAATGTTGCGGTAAAGGTGCCCAGTGTAAACTGATTTCCGCGATCCCGCATAAAATTATTCAGCAGATGAGGGCCGAACTGGCCGGTCGCGTGTGAAACTGCCAACAGCGTCAGGGAAAACGTCACACTGGCCACGGTAATCATTGAGACTGCAACGGTCGCGAGTAGTGAGCGTGCACCTTCGGGGCGACTCGAAAAGACGAAAGGTATGTTTTCCGGCCAGTCGGTACTAAGCTGACCGTCCACCCAAACGGTAACCAGCGGAAGTAAGATTGCAGCAGTTACCATGAGAGATGGAATGAACCAATAGCTCGCCCGAATCTCCGAAAGAAATTTTATGAAGTATGCTCTATTCATTAGAGGTGCCGTTCTTTCGGTTGGAAGTACGCAGAAGATCAGCCACGGGCAGTAAAAAATTGGAGGCAGGAAAGCCCCCAACTCCTTGGGACTGACTTTATTTCACCATTATTAGGGATGTTGGCCTACACAAAGATTGGAAGTACCGAAGTTTCTATCAGCCTTTGGTGAGAATTTTTTCAATCTCGTCAATGGGTGAGTTAATCAAAGTCTTGTTCATTTCAAGAACGATCTTGTCCGTGACTTCCTGATGTAATAGAGGCCGCAACTCTCCTAGCGTATTTGGGTCCGCAACCAATGCCAAGTGTTGAAACTCGCCGGCATGGGCTCGCTCGTAGAGATTCTCCGCAAGTTGTTTTGAAAATGTTGCTTCATCTGTTTCGCGATCTGACGATTCAGGCGGCCGGCTTCCGGCAGGTCCATCGTTGAGGAGATCTTTTGGTGAGATCGAGCCCACCGTTTTTAGATTCACTTCCCCGGAATCGCCATCGTTTCGGTATAAGTTCGCCTCTGCTCCCGTCGTAATAACGACGAAAGTATTCTTCGGTAGATTGTCACTCATTTGAGTTTCTCTCGCTAAATGGGGCTTGAAATGGAAAAGCTTATTATAGTCTCTAGGGCTCAGTTTGAACGTCCATCGAGGTGATCTCTTCTCGCTTGCGTGTTTCGTTCAGGAGTGAGTGTTTATCTGGCACAAATCCGAAGGCACGTAACACGATCCAGATCGCAGTGCAGATTATCGAGACGATCGCGATCATAGCTCTTATGACTAAGCCAACATCGCCTGTAGGTATTATCAAGTTTAATATATTCCGGTCCGGCAATCTAATTGTTGGTCGAATTACCGTTGCGCTTGCTGGCCATGGTTTTAGGATCGTTTCCGTCGGTCGGCCAGCCCTCGCGTTGAAGTGCTCGGTCGCCGTCGTGTTCGTCTGTTTGGTCGTGAAATAGAAGTACTTGCGTTGGGTAGGGCATGTCGATCGCCGCTTCGTCGAGTGCGATTTTGATCTGAGCCATTACCTCATGTTGCACCTTCATTACGGAAGCTTGGTCGGGAGCCGTCCACCAGCGGCAACGAAGATTCACAGTGCTTTCCGCAAGTTCTACCACAAGGACTTCCGGAGCTGGTTCGGCAAGAACGCCCTCGACCTGTTTCATGATCTCCAACATCACGTCAGCTGCTTCACGCAAATCATCGTTGCAGCCTATGCCCACATCGTACTGTGTCCGCCGCGAATCGAAAGCGGTGTTAACAACAACTGGGTTTGTGTAAATCTGGCTGTTGGGAACGACGACGCGTTTGCCGTCGTAAGTCTTAATGATGGTCGCACGCGTTTCAATCGCTTCCACCGTCCCTTCAAAGTCTCCGGATTTGATTTGATCGCCAATTCGAAATGGCTCGCGCAGAAGGATTAGGATCCCTGACATAAAATTTTGCAGAATGTCTTTAAACGCAAAACCAATCGCGACGCCACCAACGCCGAGACCTGCCAGCAAATCACCAGGTTTGACCGAGGGAGCCACAATCGCGGTGGCAATCATCAAACCGACAAACAAGGTCGCCCATTGCGCAATTCGTCCCATGACGCGACCAAGATTGGCATTGCCACGGTCTTTTGTATAGTTGCGAATCATCGTTCGCAAAAAGCCGCTGAGAAAGTAAAAAACGGCGAAGACGACAGCTCCGATTAGTATTTGCGGCAGTAGTCCGAGAAATCCGTCCCAGATATTGTCAATGGACTCAACAATCGAAGTTGCGTCGGTGTCCAGTGAACCCTCAGCATCTTTAGGGACAGCGTCAGAATCTGTCTCGTTGATCTGTTGGTTGGAACTGGCGTCGGCCAAAAGATTAATTAACAAGTGATTCATAAGAGTTCCGGGGTCGACTGATTTAAAAGATCAAAAGCACCTAATAGATTCTGGGTAGAGTGGCCCGCTTCGCGACAAGCTACCCTCTACTTTTCCGGACTGCAAAAAGGAAGCAAGTCCCATCCGTATCGCCGAAACATATTTCGTGATATCAATCACTCGTTTTTATATAACACGATTCGATCTACCGAATGAACGTCACTGACGATTTCCGCTGGCTGAATATGAAGAGAGTACGAGCGTTACCAAAGACCGAAGCGCGGTAATTTCGTTTCAACTGTGTCGTAGAACTTCCGAGAAAGGGAAAAACCGGGATTAGGGCTCCGACGAAGCATCTTTGAAATCCGCGTCGCTCTTCACTTTGGCCCTCAACTGTAACTGGGCTTCATGAAAGCGATCTCTCGACGATACCGACGGTCCGTTGTATCCCATCACTCGCGCATTGCCCGCAGACTCGTACTCACTGCTGAGCTCTGGTAATATCTCTTTCAAAAATTGAAAAGCGTTTTCAATTTGTTGCTGACTGATTTCACCTCGCATTCCCAGCGATATAAATTTTGCAGGCTCCACGTCGATGACTTTCACGTTATCTTTTTCATCAACTTCACCGATTTTCTGGTTCTGATACAGGAAAGCCATGGCCGTCTCGCGCATACCGCCATCGCTCTTTGCGAAAATCATCTTGACCGGAGACGTCATTGCAATTTCATTTGACTTGATATGGTTGAACAATTTAAAAAATGCAGAGGGGCTGCGTGTTCCAGTGTTGTTATCGAGTACTTCCGTCTGAGCCATGCGATAGGCCGGATATGACTTAATTTCGACCTCGCCCAGCATCGTTGGCGGTCCAAACCCCTCAGGGGATTTAGCTTCCAAAATTGGTTTAAAAGAAAGTTCGTCGGCGATCCGATTCAGCTTCGTTTCTATCATGCTGTTAGGTTTCGCCTCACGAGTGATTTCCGCCACATCGTCACTTTTGAGAATCTGCTTCAATCGGATAGCTTGATAACTATTTGCTGGGAGGCTCTCAATCGCAGCGTTCAGATTTCTCTTCAAACTATCGGGAGAATTGACAGCCGTGCGAACATGCTCAGCCGCAGCCTGATAGTTCGATACACGGTCCTCAAACACTTGCTTAAGTCCGAAGTCGACAGCATCGTGCCTTTGACTGGCATTTGATGAAGCGTCACTTGCGCGTAGATCTTCCGATTTCGTTTGAGCTGCAGTCGACGAGATACCGAAGACAATTATTAAAAACGCGATCAAGATTCTCATATTTGGTTTTCTGGAATGAAATTTTTAATTCAGTTCGCTTCAACCGCGAAGCGGTGCAACATCGCGAGCGTGGTTATTATAAATGCGAAGGTTCATTCTCCGGATTTCTTCCGAACTAACTCGTCGTTCTTATGGAAGAGGAAAGCCCAACGGAATTCGTCGGGCCCTCTTTCAATTACGCTGTCCAGCCGCAACCGACCGTTTAATTGGACTGATTGCTAACGCGTTTCCATGCGTCTTCGGTGGCGGGGCGAGCGGCCTTCCAATCCAGGGTTGATTCACCACGGTAATCATTCCAGCCTTGTTCCAAATCCTTCTCTGCGGCTGAAAAATCATCTTGGTCATGCTTGGATCGGGACTCCCAGCCGTATCGGTAGGCAGGATCGTACTGCGAATAATCGAGATTACTGTCGGTGTACTCGCGGTCGGCGTACTGTGACTTCCAGTACTCTGTTTCGACGGTAGGATCAATCTTTTCCGCGATCGCTTTACCAGCTAGACCACCGGCCACACCACCGACTACTGCACCAACAGCAGCGCCGACTGGGCCACCTACGGCACCTGCCGCAGCGCCAGTCGCGGCCCCACCGGCCGCTGCTCCCAATCCAGATCCGACAGGATGAGATCCGGGCGTGCCTGTGATGGGGTCTTCGTTACGTAGTTCTTCTTTGTCTGTCGTTGCCATGATTGGCTCCTTATGAGTGTGCGAAGGACGAATGTTCGCCCAATTTAGTGAATTGTTTACTCAGCCGAATAAGTCCCAGTGGCGAATTGTTAGAGGGAAGTTTTCATCACCGGTGCCTAGAATCTGGTGTTGGAGCTAATACTATTAGCGATCGCCTCCATAAATACGTCCGGAAGTAAACTAACGGGCAAGCGAAAGTATCAACATGAACAATCAATGCTGGCCTGCCATTGAATCAGAGTTGAGCATGTGCTGTGCCAAAACGAAGGCACTAGTTTTAAAATCACAATGGCAGCATACGCCTGTAAAGCCTTCGTGTAACTATTGCTGGCTACTCCGCCTTTGAAAAGCGTTGATACGTCACCAAACCTGTCCATCGCATTGAAGCAATTCTCAACAACGTTTCTCTGAATATTAATTGATCCCTTGTCCAACTTTTTTATAGTTGGTTCCTATAACACCAATACACGCTAGAACTGGTTGCTGAACAGCCAGCCAAAAAAGAAAACGTGAACGAACTGTTTGAGAAACGAAGATCTATCACCTGCAAAACTTTTGAGGTTGCTATGCTGTCGTGGATCAAAAACATCGGCACGTCGAAGGACTTAATCGCCTGCCATTTCTGATGATAGGTGTACTGTGCACGATCGGCGTCGTCGTTTCCGCTGGCCTAGACGTGGCCGTTTGACTTGGGGCAATTCCATACGTCGGTCCAAGCCGGTGAAATCACTAGTAGTCTTCCCCAACTCAGTTTTCGGGTAGCCGGATTCGCCAGCATTCGTTAGGTAAGTAAGCCCTGCGCTGTTCTTCCGCCGGCTAAATCCCAAATTAAAATCGTTGACGTAATATTTGGGTCCAGCGCGAGCCGCCTTGCAGATGCTCCGCTGTTGCGTCGGAGTCGGATCTTTAATTCCATTCATGCTATCTTAGCCATCCCGTTTTCGTCGGTAGGGACAAATGCGGGTTTTGCATTCGGTGACAAGCGTTCGGAAATTCTGCCGACAAGCGACAGGGCCACGTTTTGCTATTTGCTAAGATCTTCCATCAAACGATTGAGCTCACCCATATCGATTGGCTTCACCAGATGCCCGCGAAAGCCGGCTTTGGTGGTGCGATCGCGATCAGACTGCTGCCCGTGACCTGTCAACGCGATCAGGATGCTTTCTCTTTCCTGCTTAGCAATTTCAGTCGCTAACTCAATGCCACTCAGTCCCGGCATGGAGAGGTCGATCAATGCAAAATCTGGATCGTGATCCCCTATAACTGACAGTCCCTCCAGCCCATCGGCTGCTGAGGCGACTGTGTGACCGTCCAACTCTAGCAACGCTTGCATTGTCATTCGAGCGTCATCGTCGTCATCAACCAACACAATTTTGAAGTGCTGGCTGCTGATTGATGAATTGCTTGCATCTGGATTCTGTTCGACGCCCGTTTCAGGAACAGGAACCAACGGTAGACTGATTTTGAAAGTCGATCCCTTGCCTAATCCATCACTGTGGGCTGCGATATCACCATCGTGTTGTTCCATTAGCATTTTGGCCAATGCCAACCCAATACCAAGCCCGCCCTGCGTTTCCTGAGTTTCGTGACCACGCGAAAACATGCTAAAAATGGAATCGAGTTTTGACTGTTCGATTCCTGATCCATTATCGGAAACGCTGAGCACGGCCCGACCCGTTTCGACGGTCAAGCGGACTTCGATCTTGCCGCCGGGCTGTGTGTAACGGCGAGAATTGGAAAGTAAGTTTTCGAAGACCTGAAGCAACCGCGTTCGATCGCCAACCACAGGAAAACTGTCGCCATCGACGTCAAGCTCGATCGTCTGTTGCTTAATTGAAAAACCCGATCGCATCGAATCCACTGACTCAACAACGATCGACTTCATGTCAATCAATTCTCGCTGTAGCTTGATTTGGTTCTGGGCAATACGTGAGGTATCCAGCAGGTCCTCGACCAATCGTGTCATATGATCCGTCTGGCGATCGAGCACGTTGACGAATTTATCGACAGGTCGCTCTCCTTCTGGCGAACGCTGTAGCAACTGAACGGCGTTACGCAGAGACGCCAGCGGATTGCGCAATTCGTGCGACAGAACGGCCAAGAACTGATCGCGCTGTTGTAGTCCTTCTTCCAGTTGGCGTTCGATTTCGACGCTTTGCGTGGCATCCTGAACGATCGCGATACAATACGCTTCGTCGCGACTGGGCTCGTTCTGCAACGAAACGGTCAAGTCGATGTGAACGTCGCGTCCCTCTTTGTGGATGTAACGCTTTCGCAGCGAGTACGATTCGATCTTCCCCACTTTGAGTTGTTCAAATTGAACGAGATCACGATCAAGATCATCCGGATGCGTGATCGACTGAAAATTTGAATGTAGCAATTCTTCGCGATCGTAACCAACTATTTCACACAGCCGCTCATTGACTCGCAACCAAGTCCCGTCAAATTCAACATGCGCAATTCCGACTGCGGCATTCTCGAACGTGCCGCGGAAACGAGCCTCGCGCGTTTCCATCGTCTGGCGAGCGGCTTCAAGACGGTGCAAATCAATCAGCGTCAGAACGACGCCTTCATTCGCCCTTGCTGAAGAATAAGGTAACAGCCTTAGCAGATAACGACCGCCAGACTGACTCATCACCTCGCACTCTTGGATAGTCGAGGTGCTAATTGTGGTTTCGATGTCTGCGTACAGGTCGTCATAATCAAGCGGATTGCGGAAATTTTCCAACAGTCGCCCCACGTCACCTTTGGTCAGCGAAAATATCTCGCCGGCTTTTGGCGTCAGTCGCCGGATGCGCAGCTCTTCGTCCAAAAAGATCGTTGCGATGTCCGAAGCACGAAACAAATTCTCCATATCCTCGGTCAGCTCCGTCAGCTCCTCAATCTTATTCTGGTGTTCGGAGTTCACCGTGTACAGCTCTTCGTTTACGCTATGCAGTTCCTCGTTCGTGCTCTGCAATTCTTCATTGCTGGCCACCATTTCTTCGTTGGTCGCCTGCAGCTCTTCGTTGCTTGTCTCCAACTCTTCGATGCTGGCCTGAAGATTGTCCTTGGTGTGACGAAGCTCGCTCTCAAGCGACGAACGGACATCGGCATCAATGTCGGCGACAAAAGAAGGTCGTTCCAGATTTTGGCTGGCCACAGATTCTAATGTGACCAAGAAGCCATGATTCTTGTCATTCGGGATCAAGACTTTTCGAATAATCACACGAACGCTCGATTGGCCCTCATCGTCGTGCTTATCCTTATCGTCTTGTTTGGTTTCTTCCGATTCGTCGATCGGATTGCCAACGTTGGTGCTTTGGACTTCAAAGATACCCTCGTCGCGCTGTTGATCCGGGACTGAAATCGTACCGATAAGAACAGGATCGGTCAGGTTCTGTCGTGCGGACCTTTGTAAACCGATTAAAACCGTCGTCTTGAGCGCGGGTAACAATAAGTCTGGCAGCGTTGCATCAAATTTTCCGTGCTGACGTCGGACAAAGCTTGCCGCTCCCTCGGTCGAGTACAGCAATCGAAAGTCAGCGTCGGTGACGAACGACGGCGGAACGTAGGTCCCCGCCATATTTTCCAACGCCGTAAGAATCAACTTGTCCGTTCGCAGCGACGCGTTGGAGCGAATGTTTCCAGTTTCCTCGGCAGGCTCGTCACGCTGAGGCACACGCAAATCAGAAAGCCCGCCGTACGAGTTGGCCACTTTACGATACATCCGCCAACGTCGGTTAACAGTTTCATAGTCGCTTTGAATATGGCCCGGTGTTTCACTTGGACCAAGAAACAGAAACCCGCCAGTACGCAGACCAAAGTGCATCAACGCTAACGCTCGACGTTGCCCTTCCAGCTTGAAGTAGATCAGCGTATTGCGGCATATTACCAGGTCGACTTTTGTAAAGGATGCGTCTTGCAACAGATTGTGTGGCGCGAAGACGACCATCTTTCGCAGTTGTGGCTTGACCTGAAAATCAGCACCGGATTCGTCAAAGTACTTCTTCAAATATGCTTTGGGAACGTCAACCAGTTGCTTCTCTCCGTAGATACCCAATGCAGCTTTATCGAGACTCAAGCGATGAGCATCGGTGGCAAAGATCTTCGCGTCGATTTCGCGACCGGCATGATCGAACGCTTCGCAAACGCGCATCGCCAGCGAATACGTTTCCTCTCCTGTCGCGCAACCCGGTGTCCAAATTCTCAGTGTCCGACCGCGACTTGCTTCCACCAACTCAGGCAGAATTTCATGAGCCAAGATGTCAAAGGCGTCTTTGTCGCGAAAGAAACGGGTCACGCCGATCAGCAGGTCGCGATACAGTTGATTAAGCTCTTCGGGATCCTCTTTCAGCTGCCGAACGTATTGGTCCATCGAACTTACATGAACCAGCTGCAACCGGCGTTCAATTCGCCGCAGGATCATGTTTGGCTTGTACTGCAAAAAGTCGATGCCGTACTCGGATCGCAGCAACGTCGTTACGGCCTTGAGCCCCGAATACTCTTCGGTGGCCGTTTCAAGGTCCGCCGCTGATTCAGTATTGAGTGTGTTATTGTTGAAAGATTCGATGAAACGGCCAAGCCAAATTGCAAGTTGGCCGATCGGGGCGACAAAGTCAACAATGCCCGATTCCACAGCAGCTCGCGGCATGCCATCGAATCGAGCGGCCTCGGGATCTTCGACCAATACCATGCCGCCGTGTTCGCATATATCACGGATGCCGCGACTGCCGTCACTGCCACTTCCTGAACAGACTAACGCAGCGCAGGAAGCACCGCGGCTGATCGCCAACGACGTGAAGAACCGGTCGATCGGGCGACTGACACCGCTAACGATGTCTCGGCTACAAAGCTCGAACTTTTCGCCTTTGAGTTCCAAGTCCTTGTTTGGCGGAATTAAGTAGACGGTCTTAGGTTTCATCTGCATGCCGTGTTCAATACGGCTGACTGTCAGGTCCGTGTGCCGACGCAGAATCTCATCCATCATGCTTTTGAAGTCCGGCGAGAGATGCTGCACGACGACAAATGCAGCGTCACTGTCGCCTGACAATTCGCCAAAAAGTTGCTCCAGCGATTCCAAGCCGCCCGCCGATGCGCCGATGCCGATCACGGGAAAACGAGATCGGTCCTGACGCTTCGTTTTTGCCGACAGCTGTTCTGGGTTGTCCAGAGAGGCAGAGTGACTGTAAGTGACGCCCTCTTTCGATTTTGGCTCAACAGAACCGTCTGGCGCGCTTTCGGTTTTCTTTTCTATATCAGTCACAAGAGCGTTGTTCGCCTATCGGTTTTGAGACTTATCTTAACGCAATAACAAAGCCAACTTCAAGCCTCATACTGCGTCTACCAGAATCGGCTGGTAGGAAAACCTTCGAAGCATAAACTGTGCCACCGAAAAATGCAGCAAAGTCGCTATGCCGGACGAACTTAACTGGTCATTGAGCGCTCAGCCAAATCGAATTGTACCCAGTCAATTTACGCTCGCTTCCATGTTCGCTTGTCCGCCGATACAGCCTTGAATCGCGGAAACAATTTGCTCGGCTTCGATTGGCTTTTGAAACCAGCCCGTGACGCCGTTGTTGCCAATCTCAATGCCACAATTGCTCGCCGATTCACCCGTGACAGCGAAGACCGGAACGTCACGATGTTGACTGCAATCTCGAATTCGCCGCACCGTTGTTGGGCCGTCCATCCGTGGCATGTTCATATCGAGCAAGACGACATCCGGTTTCTCGGCGCTGGACAGAGTGTATAGAGCCTCCATCCCATCGCAGGCCTGATTCACGCCCAGACCTCGGTGCCGCAAGTAACTGGCCAACAGCGATCTCTCGTTCGCATCATCATCGACTATAAGGACGTTCAATTGTCGCGTTGAGGCTGGCGGGGTACGGTCGACGGTGGCCGGTTCGGCTGACAATTTGAAAGTTGCCTCAGGCAATGATTCACCTAGCTCAAGCGCACTTAAATCAGCAATTCCCGCGGTCAAACGCTCCAATCCGGCGTTTGAGTTCCCCGATTCGAGCATCTTGGCCGCTAATTGAAGCTTCAGCATGGCGCGATTAAGCTTGTTAGAAACCTCGTGATTCGCCATCCGCGTCTCGACATCGACGGATGCTTTCTGAGCGTTTAGTTTCGCAATCGCATTCTCACCGTCGAGCAATTCGTGCCTGACAACGCGGACGCTTCGCGGGGCTTCGACGCCGAGCTTGACCTTTGAGCGACTGACTTGGACGACCTCGACAGAGATTCCAAGTTGAGGAAAAACGATCCGATCGTTTTCATTTCTGGTGACGACTAACATTTCAAATTCCTTCTATTAATGAGCCACAGCTCTAAGAAAAGCGTACTTCCACTGGCAATCCTTGCCGCGAAAGTACGCAGTAGAAGAAACATCCATGCTTCTTTATATCCAACGGGATCGTGAGATGACTAGATAAGCGTTGTCTGGCAAAATAAGATGCTGTTATCGGCAACCGATCTTTGCTGAGCCTGCGGCTTGGAGACAACAGAGCCATCAATCATCCTTGATTCATCGTTAGCAAATTTTAGTTCTTTGAGACCAAAATCGACAACGGCAGTTCGCCGATTTTTCTCTTGTTAGACATCTTACAAATTTGAATTACAGTTGGTCGAAAATTGACCAACCTGGTTGCTAGGGGATCAGCTATTTGAGAGATTAAGGCTTCCGCAAATCGCAAAAAATTGGCCCGCGAATTGCTGAGACCTCCCTCAGACTGACCCTTTGAAGTCTTTTGTTAACGTCAGATGAATTAGGTCACGATGACAGACCCTCTCCGTCTTGCTGGAAATTGGCTGGAGATTGACCTTTCCAATGAGCTTGTAGAATTTACCTTCCTCTGCAGAGGTAATGAACGACTGTTACTATTTACAGTCAATACGCAGGATGCAGAGCGAAACTTGAAATGAAGTTGGAAATCGAACGGTTCGGCAAGATGTCGATAAGGAATCCGATTTCGCGGCTAAGGATAGATTAATGAGCGAGCGAAAACCCGCAAACGAAAGCGATCAAACGAATGATTCGGAATCGTGCGAGACGAAGGGCGACCCGATTAGCTCAGTCCCTTGCGATTTTCATGTGTGCGCAATCGGCGCCTCAGCAGGAGGGCTTGCCGCGCTCCAAGAGTTCTTTACTTCCGTTCCTATCGACTTGGGTATCGTCTACGTCGTAATTCAGCATCTTTCGCCGGATCACGAAAGTAAGATGCCACAGTTGCTTTCGCGCGTCACCGAGATGCCGGTGAAGGTCGTGACTGACTGCGCAGAAGGAATGGAGATCGGTCCTGACCATATTTACCTGATCCCTCCCGCGAAAACGATGGTCATCCAGAACGGAAAATTGCTGCTGTCCGAGCGTGTGTCTGATGAGCCACTTTCGTTACCGATCGACCACTTCTTTTTGTCACTTGCTGAAGATCAAGGCCGGTTTGGTATCGCAATCGTTCTTTCGGGAACCGGCGGCGATGGATCAGGTGGAATTGACGACGTTCATCGCACCGGCGGCTTAGTGTTAGCGCAAAGTCCCGACACAGCTAACTTTAGCGGAATGCCGACTGCAGCAATCGAAACTGGCAAATGCCACGCCGACCTTCCTCCCGCTGGATTGGCGGATGTGCTGACCCTGTATGTTAGGCAATCGCTGTCGCGAGAAGAAATTGAACAGTTGGAATTATCTAAGAACGCTCATCCAGCGGCCTCGACATTGTTGGAGTTGCTTCGAGAAGAATATCAAATCGATTTCAGCATTTACAAACCTGAGCAAGTCGTCCGCCGCATTGAGAGGCGGCAAGGACTCCTCAACATAAAGACGCTGGAAGAATACCATGAGCTGGTGAAGCACGATGCTGACGAACGAACTTCGCTGCTCAGCGATCTTCTTATCGGAGTCACCAGTTTCTTTCGGGACAAGGATGCTTACGAAGTGCTGCAGCACGAGGCGCTTACAAAACTAATTTCGAATAAAAAGGATGGCGAAGAGCTTCGGATCTGGATCGCCGGTTGCGCAACGGGCGAAGAGGCATACAGTATTGCGATTTTGATTCACGAATCCATTCTACGCGCCGGCCGCAGCATTAAAGTCAAACTGTTTGCGTCTGACGTCCATCGTGCCGCGATCGACGCTGCTGCAGCGGGAATGTTTTCAGAAGATGCAGTTCGCGCGATGCCAGAAGATCTGCGCGAAAAGTATTTCCAGCGAAACCGGGACAATTACCAAGTCGTTGCATCCCTTCGTCAGCAACTCGTGTTCGTTCGCCATAATCTGATGACAGACGCCCCGTTCACACGGATGGATTTAATCACTTGTCGCAATCTTTTGATCTATTTACAGGACAACGCAAAGAACAAAGTTCTGTCACTGTTTCATTTCTCGTTAAACGCAGGTGGGTTTCTGTTTCTCGGCTCCAGCGAAGGGTTGGGCGTTCTCGAAGACGAGTTTGAGTCAGTTAGTAAGCCGTGGCGGCTGTTCAGAAAACTTCGTGACGTTCAGCTGGCGACCATGAAAACGCATCGCCCAACTTACGGAGACTTCGAAGGGGAAAGGCTGCATCGAAAGCCCACTGTACCGGCCAGTCGTTTAACAGAGACGAGATTACAAAAGGCTTATGACTCAATATTGGGCCGGATGTTGCCGGCAGGATTTTTAGTCGACTACCAGATGCGTCTCTTGCACACGTTCGGTAATGGCGGTGAATTTCTGGTACCCCAAACCGGAAGGCATTCCGACCAGTTAACGGCCATGATCCACGGCGACTTGCGGGCTCCGCTGGGGGCTGCCGTCCAGCACTGCATTCGCAACAGAGAGACGGTTAAGTATAAGGGCGTGACCGCGTCGTTGGGCGTTAATCGCGAACCTCGAAGTTTCACGCTCAACGTCGATCTGTTCCAGCAAGACGATTCGATCGACAAATATCTTCTCGTCACATTTGAGGAATCAGATATCGTCGGCGTGGCATCTAATTCGCTGACCTCCAGCTCGATTACCGAAGTTGACGTCTCAGCGGAGGCAAACGACGTCATCACTGCATTGGAGGATGAACTACGTTTCAATCGCGAAAACCTTCAAGCCACCATTCAAGAACTGGAATCTAGTAACGAAGAGTTGCAAGCAACCAATGAGGAAATGGTCGCAAGCAATGAGGAACTGCAAAGTACCAATGAGGAACTGCAATCGGTCAATGAGGAGCTGCACACCGTCAACGCTGAATTTCATCGAAAGATTGGACAGCTGCGAGACTTAAACGATGACATGGACAACCTTCTTGGGTCCAGTCACGTGGCCGTTTTATTTTTGGATAAAGAACTTTCCATTCGCCGTTTCACGCCTCGTCTTGGTGAATTATTCGCGCTTCGATCGCAAGATATAGGACGTCCCATCGACAATTTTCGGTCGGGGTTTGTCCCTGAGTCCTTACTGCAAACAATTCGGGACGTGATGCGCACGCGCGTTCCGTCTAACGAAGAACTCGAGTTGCCCGATGGTCGCAACTACCTTATTCGGGTGACTCCGTTCGATTCGGCGTCGACCAGTGACGGGGTGGTAATTAACTACACCGACACGACTTTAATCCGTGAACGTGAGGACTCCGCCAAGCGTTGGGCGTCGATCGTCGAATCGACGGCCGACAGCATCGTCGCCTTCGACCTCTCCCGCTCGATTACGCAGTGGAATAAATCTGCTACTGAGACTTATGGTTTCACCGCGGAAGACGCTGTCGGTGCGAACTTCTTCGATCTTGTTATTCCTTCAGAATCACGCGATGAGAATGCGGTCAAGATTGAACAGGTGCGTTCGGAAAAGATAGCGACGGAGTTTCAGTCGAAGCGGAAAACTAAATCAGGAAAGATTGTAGACGTCAGTGTTCGACTTTCTCCAGTTATCGGTAACTCGGGCATCGCCGGGATCTCGTCGATTGAACGTGACATTAGTCACAAACTTCGCGTCTCGAAACTTCGCAGTTTCGAAACCGCGGTTCAGTCGGGTAGCTTTAGCAGTGAACCGATGCCTGGCTGCTGGAAAGACCTGCAAGAATTGGCCAAGGATCAGATTGGTGTCCGATGTTTCTGGTTGTGGCAAAATCATCAAATCACCAATGCTTTGCAGGCAACTTACTCCGGATTTGGACCGTACGAAGACGAATGGATGAGCGAGAATGATCTGAATGTGATGCGGCTGGTGCAAAAAACGATCAGGTCCGGTAAGCCTGAAACGATAGAGATGACACAAGCAAGCGGCTGGCGAAAATTGGACGCATCGGAAACCGTGGGCGATTGCAAGTTGTCTGACGCGGAACTTGGCAAGCCGTGGCGGTTGATGCTGTTTCCGCTCGAAGCACGCGGCCAGTCTGTTGGTGTAGCGGGTTTCTTGGTCGACAGTAGTTTTGAAGAATGGCTTGAGGAAACCGAAGCCGTTTTGCAATCGGTATCGGATTCACTCAGCACGAAAATTAGAGAGCAACTGCGTTACGAGCAGCTAGTTCGCATCTCGGGAATTGTCGAAAATGCAAATGATTTTATTGCAACCGCCGACGACGAGGGCAACCTAGTTTCGCTCAACCGCGCCGCGCGGCTAATTACCGGCGTTGGTTTGGAGGAAGATCCGCGCGGTCGAGCGTTGACAGATTACTTCGCACCCGACTCTGTAAAAATTATCGTCAGCGAAGGTGTTCCCGGCGCGACGCGAATGGGTACGTGGACCGGAGAGACCGAGATTATAGATGCCAATGGAAACCACATTCCTGTTTCTCAATTGATTACGGCGCATCGAGACAGCCAAGGAAAACTCGAATATATCTCAACAATTTGCCGAATCATCTCGGAACAGAAGAATGTGCAACATCGCTTGGGCCGGCTCATTCATGACACCGCATCAGCCAATGAAGCGAAAACGACTTTCCTCGCTAACATTAGCCACGATGTTAGGACGCCGATGACGACAGTGATTGGCATGGCTGATCTGCTGCTGGATCAACCACTAAAGCCACAACACAAAGAGATGCTGGAGACGATTCGCAGCAGCGGCAAACATGTAACGGAATTGCTTAACGATCTATTGGATTTGTCGAAGGTCGAATCAGGGCGACTGACAATTAAGAAAACCCCCGTCTCGATCAAAAAGATAGTCGAAGACACGCTCAACTCGTATCGCCCAATCGTGGCCACTCATAAACTGCAGCTGACAGAGGACGCGACTCAACTGCCCGACCGTTTGTTTATGGCTGATGGTGTCAGAACACGGCAGGTTTTGGACAACTTAATATCCAACGCGTTAAAGTTTACGACCGAGGGCTTCGTCGGCGTGAAGGCGGAAATGGAAGGCGATAATTTCCTGATCGAGGTGTCGGATACAGGTTGTGGCATCGAGCAGTCGCTGCTCTCGGTCGTGTTTGATCCGTATACACAATCAAGCCCGACTTCCAGTAGGCGTGTCCGGGGAGCTGGTCTGGGATTGGCAATTAGTCGAAAGTTGGCATTGGCGATGGACGGGTCGCTGGAAGTCGAAAGTGTTGCCGGCGAAGGAAGTTGTTTTACATTACGAATTCCGGCGATTGAGTTTGTCGAAGGGGAGTCCGATGGAGAAGTCGCCGAGCCGCGATATCCAGCCAGCGACAGACCGTTGGAGGGAAAACGCGTACTGGTTGCCGAAGATACCAAGGGCATTCAATTTTTGGTAAAACGAATTTTAGAACGAGAAGGCGTCGAAGTGACGGTCGTTGGTGACGGAAAGTCCGCGGTCGATGCGATACGTACCAATACAAATGGTCGTTCGTTTGATGCGGTTCTGTTGGATATGCAAATGCCGGTGATGGACGGATACCAAGCCGCACGTGAGTTTCGATCGCGTGGAATCACGGTTCCGATCGTAGCTTTCACCGCCAGCACGATGCCAGAGGAGCAAGCGGCCAGTCATGAGGCAGGTTGCAACGCGTTTGTCCCCAAGCCAATTGACCGCGAGCGTTTGCTGAAAACATTGCATCAGGAAATCGTCAAAAAGTGACTTTCAATTGGGACTCACGAAGGCCGAACACACATTGGTCGGCGTTGAATCTCCGTGCCACGCAGGGGCACAACTGCAATTTTCACGCTTTAAGAACAAATGCTCGGTACTAAAATACAAGAGCCGTTGCTATATCTATTTGATAAAAGTACATTTCTCAACACTTTGAGTTTCCCCTGCCAAATACGCACGGAGTTCCACGTTGCTAACAATATTGATTCTTGAAGACGACGATCGACTATGTCAACATTGGCGATCTTTGCTCGAGCTAAAGGGATACCTAGTGATTGTCCAATCCGATACTGATGGCGCGATTCAGTCTCTGAACGAGTCGAAGATCGACTTAGTAATAAGCGACATGATTATCCGTGACCAGACAAACAGCATTCGATCTAAAGGTGGCCTGTCGCTGCTGGCGCACATCGCTATGAATCTCGAACCACCTGCTCCCAAAGTTCTAACGGTCACAGGCTCGAATCCGGAACTTTTCCTAGACAAGCATGCGAAAGCAATGCAATCCGATTTATGTTTGCGTAAGCCAATCGCTGATAAGGAATTAATCACCGCAGTGGAAACGCTTCTCGCGGACGACGATGAATAGAGCCATTGCCAGCGGACCGTCAGTTAGGATGCGTCTTACCCGGAAAGTTTGGTTCGAGACTACGTAAAACGCTCAAAAGGCCGCTCGTGCAAAGTGTTGGAGATGCTACACAACAGAATATCGATAGCAGAAAAGCCGCTCAGTAATACACTAAGACACTGAGCGGCTTTCGCATTTTTTTCGTGATCTTATTAATCGCTGAACTCAGGTTATCGTCGAAATCTACTAAACAAGCCACGGCGAGTTGCCTGTTGGCAGCAGCACGGATCAACAGTGCTGGTATAGTATCCGTTTGAACTAACACCATTGACCGTGTAGGTCGGCGTCGTTGAAGTCGGCATTGTGTAACCAGTCGAAGCATAGCCGTCGTTCGCGTAGCCGTGGCTGCCGTAGTTACTATTGTTGTAGCCAGCGTCCAACACGCCACCGCCATCGAACACTCCGCCACCGTCGATCACTCCAGCGTTGGGCGAACGGTCGAAAATACCACCGCCGTCGAAAATTCCGTTACCATCGAAAATGCCGGGGCCTTGAGCCATCGCTGTTGTTGTACTTCCAAGTGTCGCGACTGCTGCAAATGCCAACGCGGCAAAACAAATTTTAAGATTCACTGTCTTCTCCATTTTTGGGTCTAAGGTTAAAACGTCTTTAAGGATTACATTCAAAACGTTGAATGGCTTGCCACAAAGTTAGCAAAGGGCATGCCAACGAAGTTCTTGTTCACCGAGTAACAAATATTTCCTTAGTAAACCACGATCCAAAAACTATGCTGGCAATTGACCAATGCAAAACGCTGAAGCAGATGCGTTCCAGTTGGTCGTCTACCGCTCATTCTCACCATCGTTGGTAAAATCGTTGAACTGCGAAATCCGCTACAATGTTTTCATGAAAAACAAATCCACTCGTATGTCGCCGACGCCAGAATCTACTGAATCAGAGACTTTGAACTTGCGGATGCGGTTGCGTGAAGAGACCAAGGCGTCTCATCGGCGACTGGATAACTTGATGGAGCAGCGGCCGCCACTAGCATCACGCGAAAACTACGCATGGTATCTTAATGGAATGCTGCGGCTGTATACCGAGTGTGACAGCAGCGTACAAGTCTGCCAACGAGCTACCGACTTGCCGCCACGGGCCGTTCCATTAACCACGCTTATTCGAAGTGATCTAGCTGCGTTGCAAATCGTCACAGCATTTGAGGATTCTGGTATGGAACTGAAAGTTCACTCGCACGAATCGTTTTCGAAAGCTCAAGACTGGGGTCGCGCCTATGTGCTTGAGGGATCGGCGATGGGCGGGAAAATGATGGCTAAAACCGCCTCACAGCGAATGGGGGCACCTGCGACACATTATTATCTACAGCAGTTATCCAGCGATGCGACTCACCGCTGGCCGCTGTTTTGCAAAGCACTTAACCAATTCGAACTTGACCAAGATGTCGCAGTTGAGGCTGCACGAGGGGTGTTCGAATTAGCGTATGATTTCTTCGACGACAGTATAAATTCGTAATTTATAGATGCGTCCGCGACGCTCCCCAGAATTCATTGCAGGTGTGTGTCACTTAATGCCAAGCCAAGATTAGTTGCCAACCGAACGAGGCAGTTGTGAAACGAGAAGACGATGCATCGAAAACCGATGAACAAATCGCACTGGATAACTGCGAACGCGAACCGGTACACATTCCGGGCCGAGTCCAATCATTTGGTGTTTTGGTCGCGACCGATTGCGAGACGTTTGAGATAACCTACGTCAGCCGCAATGTTACGGTCCTCGGTATTGAGCATCCCGAACAGGTATTGGGTTCTAGAATCGAAACGCTCTTCCCTGACAGCGACTTAATTCATGCAATCCGCGGGGCGATGGGAATTCCCACCATCGCCACGCAGCGCGAATACCTTGGTCGTTATACCATTAACGATGTCACGTGTGATATGGCCGTTCACATTTCTGCCGACATGTTGGTGCTGGAATCCGAACCGATATCGGGGACCTTCAACAGCCCCAGCGTGGTGACTGCACAAGTCCGTTCGTTGATGATGGGGCTGACTATTGACCAGGGTGTCGATCAACTATTACTATCGGGGGTGAAAGCGTTGCGAATGGTGACAGGTTTTGATCGCATTATGGGTTACCGATTTTTAGAAAACGGTGACGGCGAAGTCGTGGCCGAAGTATGCAGTCCCGCGTTGACTCCGTATTTGGGCTTGCGTTATCCCGCCAGCGACATTCCCAAACAAGTGCGCGACATCATGCTGAAGATCCCCATTCGGTTGATCCCCAACATTCGTGTTGCGCAGGCGGAAGTGTTTTCCATTCGCGACCAACCACTCGATCTCACGCGTAGTCATAATCGTGGCGTCTCACCCATCCATGTTGAATACTTGAGCAACATGGGGGTCGCAGCTGCAATGAATTTGTCAATCATCGTAAGAGGAGAACTGTGGGGTCTGTTCGCGTTTCACCATAATCGACCTAAACTGCTTCCGATGGCAGAGAGATTCACTGGCGAATTGTTTGCGCAATTTTTCTCGATGCAGTTGCAGCAGGAAATTGAGAAAGAGGTGCTTCGCGGTCGAAAGCGCGCCAACTCGATTCTTGAATCGATTCGGAAGACAGAAGACACCGCGTTGGATGCGGCAGTTAAATCATTGTGGGAGCCGATGGCCGAAATTTTGAACGCAGATGGGGTAGCGTTAGCACGCGGCCAAGGTACAGCTCGGTTTGGAAGCACACCCAGCGAGCAGGCGATTCTTGCGATTTCGACATCACCCCACGAGTATATTACCACCTTCGATAGTTTCGCCTCCGTCGCCGAAGTGTCCTCGATGGACTTGGGACAGTCCGCCGGCGCGTTGGCGATGACGATCGGAAATGACGATGACACGCGCCTTTTCTTTTTTCGCGACGAAGAAATTTTGAATGTGCGTTGGGGGGGAGAGCCGAAGAAGGAGATTAGCTTCGGTCCCAATGGTCCGCGACTGCATCCAAGAGCATCATTTGAAGAGTACGCGGAATCTGTGCATGGGCGCTGCTGCCCGTGGTCTAAGATCGAACTGGCGACGGCCGCGGAACTGCGAAACTCGATTGTGGAATTGGTGTATCGCGAGCAATCAGCGACCAGTCAAGCTTGGAAGAAGCAAAAGAAGTATCAGGACATTCTGATTGCCGAGCTAAACCATCGAGTGAAGAACGTTCTAGCGCTAGTGCGTTCGATCGCTCGCCAGTCACGAGATTCGTCGACGTCGTTGGAAAGCTACGCGGCCGCATTTGAACGACGTATTTTGGCCCTAGCGACTGCTCATGATTTGATTGGTGGAAGCGGGCTTCAGTGGGCGCGGTTGGATGAGATGCTGCAGACCGAGCTCAAGCCGTTCGTCGACCAATCCGAACGCGTCGAAATTGATGGACCACCTTTGGGTCTCAGAGCAGATATCTCTCCAGTGATGGCATTGGTGTTTCACGAATTGGTCAGCAATTCGAACAAGCACGGTGTGATGGGCCGCGATGAGGGGCGTCTGAGAGTAAGTTGGCAGTCCGAAGCGAGCGGCACGACGATTCGATGGCAGGAAAGTGGCCTTGATAATGTTCAGCAACCGACGCGTCGCGGTTTTGGTTTGACGCTGATCGAGCGCGCTATTCCCTACGAGTGTCGCGGGACAGCGAAAGTGGATTTTCGAAGTGACGGTTTCATGGTTACGTTCTGGCTACCTGCAGAAACGACGACGTTGATGGAGAAATCTCATCCTCACGTCGAACAAGCCAATGACGCGTCCGCTGCGGCAATTACGGAGCTGGCGAAAACGTATGAACGAGTGCTGATCGTCGAGGACAATATGGTGCTTGCTTTGGATTTGGAAAAAACTCTGGTGTCGCTGGGGGTGAGGGCGATCGATGCCGTACCGTCGATTGAGCTTAGTCGGCAGTATCTTGTCGGCAACAAGAAATACGATTTCGCCGTATTGGACGTAAATCTTCGAAACGAGACTAGTGTTACTTTAGCATTGGAATTGCTGGAAAGAAATGTACCGTTTGTTTTCGTGACGGGTTACGAAAAGAATTTTGAATATCCAGACGCCCTCAAGTCAGTTCCAATTTTGGCCAAGCCAGTAGAAATTGAGGCATTAGCGACGGCGATCAATTTGATAGCTCCGTGAAAAGCGGCTTGAAATCTACGGATGTAGTCCTGACTCTCTGCAGTAGTGGCTTTTAGACGCTCGCCTCGCAGAGTCCTGCGCACACTTGCTACTGAACCGCAAGTTTTCCTGATGCGGCAGCGGCTTTGGAAAATACCTATCGAAAGCTCCAAAGGAGGGAAGCTAAGTGCCGGTTCTTCTACGTGAGTTATTCGCGAAGCTGAGGCACGCGTTGGATGCTTGATAACCGCAAGGGATTGTTCTCTGAAGCCACCGCGTTCATCCTGCTCGTCCAACGCTCACCGTTGGAGTGCGTAACGTGTGAAATACGCGGTGTACGTTCGATAGCTAGGGGTTGGCACGTTAGATGCAACGCCTTTTGTCTGCGCTCTTTCAGATTGCTGAGGGACAACAATTTAAATCATCCGTAGCGTGTCATTCACCACTGCTCACATTGGAAACAACATGCGGCTCCAAAATACGTATTACCAAGAGCATGTCCGGACGCCTTGCAACAACGTGATGGATGCTGTCGGTTCCACGCCCTTGATCGGCCTAAATCGTTACTTTGCTGGCTCTAATGCAAGAGTTTTCGCAAAGCTTGAGGCCCTCAATCCTGGCGGCAGTGCAAAAGATCGACCAGCAAAGCGGATGGTCGAAGAAGCAATCGCAAGTGGCCAAATCAGTCAAAACACCACCGTCGTGGAATCCTCGTCAGGCAATATGGGAATCGGCTTGGCCCAGGCATGTCGATATTACGGTTTGAAATTCATTTGCGTTGTAGACCCACACGCCCAGCAGCAGAATATAAAAATCATCACCGCACTTGGGGGTCAGATCGAACGAGTAACACAAAAGGTTGAGGGAAGCTTTCTGGCCGCGCGATGGGCACGCGTCGCTGCCATCGTTGCCGACGTTGATGGTGCGTTCTGGCCAAATCAATACGCGAACAAGCACAATCCGCTCGCTCATCAGAGCTCAACGATTCGCGAAATAGACGACGCACTCGATGGTGAATTCGATTATTTGTTTGTGGCCACCAGCAGCACTGGAACCGCATCAGGTTGTCGCGACTATCTACGATCGCGAGATCGCAAAACGAAAGTTGTCGCAGTTGACGCGATGGGGAGCGCTTTGTTTGGCGGCGAAAGTGGCACTCGATTAATCTCCGGGTTTGGTGCTGGCACAATTCCACCACTTGCACAAGGACAAAAGTTTGATGATGTGATTCGAGTCAGCGATTTGGATTGCGTGGTAGGCTGTCGACGGTTGGCCCACCAAGAAGCGTTGCTGGTCGGCGGTTCGTCGGGTGGAGTTCTGGAGGCCGTCCGCTCTTACGCTCACCATCTAAGTGGTAAGACTTGTGTGGCGATTTTGCACGATTCGGGAACACGATATTTGGACACCGTCTTCTCTGATGACTGGGTGAAACGCAAACTTGGGACTACAGAGGAAAAACTTAATCGCTTGGTGCTTGCAAATCCTCAAGAATGCTTCGATCTGTCCAGCGATTCTAATGACCAGCGGCAATCTCCGTCATTGGCGGATGCTGAAATGTCCTTGGAGACCACCCTCAGCGAGATCGCTGAATGAGCAACCTAACAAAAGACGTTCGACAAAATTTAGATTGTGCGGAAACGATCCGATCGTCCGGATCGGTTGACGTGTTTAGAATTGCCATCGTTGGCGGAGGGCCACGGGCGCTGTACTGCTTGGATGCACTGTCAAGTCAGCTGAGTAGCCATCACCAACTTAGAACGATCGAAGTTGTCATTTACGGTTCAGCCGAAACGCCTGGTGCAGGTACCGTTTATGATTTGCGGCAACCCAATTGGCTGAGGATGAATTTTTCAAACCAGCGAATTGATGCATGGCGTAGAGATCGAAACAAACATGCAGAGTTCGATGAAATGTATCGCCCCACGTTGCTTCAGTGGCTTGAGTTGAATTATCCAGCGCTTGCTGACGACGCCGGCCACGCGCCGCGTGCGGTGGTTGGCGAATACTTGGAGAATTGCTTTCGAATCGTTTGCGAGCAGTTACCTTTGAGCATGTCGTTGCGGATCGCGAGGGCTTGGGTGGACGAGGTTGCCCGATCGCCCGAAGGTTGGACTGTGTCGGCTGCCGGCGATATATCGAACTACGATGAAGTTTTGATTGCAACCGGGCATGGAGGTTGGCGAAGTTCTGGGGTGACTGGCGATATGAGAAAATCTAAGTCTGTTTCCTACGTTGACCACGTCTTCCCAGTGCAAACAAAGTTGTCCAGCGATGCTGTGCCCGCCGAATCGATTGTTGGCGTGTGCGGTTTCGCGCTTACTTTCACCGATGCTGCTCTTTCGCTAACAGAGGGACGCGGCGGAAAGTTTACACCTTCGGGCCACAATTGGATCTATCAACCAAGTGGAGACGAGCCGAAGAGAATTTTCCCGTTTTCGCGAACTGGCCGACCAATGTTCGCCAAGCCTGATGAGTCGAAATTGCGTGTGCCTGACAAGATCAATGTTATTTGGGAAATGGGACGGCAACAGATTTTGTCGATTCTGCGCCCCCACGGTGGAATCAATTTCTTGCGTTCGATCTGGCCGATCATACTTCAATCCGCGGATAGAGCGTTAGCGGTTGCACGACGTGATGACGAATCCAGCACTTCGCAAAACGGCAGAGTGAGAGAATGGTTTAACAAATTAGATGTGGACTGTGATCCAACGGCTGCGCATCGCGAGAACTCTAAGGTCGCGGAGGGTTCGTCCCAAATCGGTAACGCAGAATCGAGAGTGTACGAAACGATGAAACAGTCCTATCGGGTTGCCACCGGGCAGGTCGCAGTCGATGAATCGTGGGCATTGGCGGAATCATGGCGGCAACTATACTCCTCAGTCGTGAAGTGTGTCAGCCACGGTAATCTAACTGAACAAAGTTGGGTTTCGTTCTCAAGAATTGCCGCTGAAATGGAGCGAGTTGCCTTTGGTCCTCCAGCGGAAAATGTTGGCAGGATTTTAGGGCTCATTGAAACGGGGATTATTGACCTGAGTTTCGTACGTGCGAAAATACGGCAGGACAGCGATGGCGTGTATCTTGTCGGCGATCGCGCCGATCAGGAATTGGACGTCGTCATCGACGGGGTTATCGCAGCTACTGGCGATCATGGAGCCGATTCTGTGCTGGGGAAGCTGATAAACGCTGGAGAGCTATGTTTGATGTGTCCCACGACAGGTGTCAGCGTCGACGCTTCTTCGCGTGCAATTAATTCTGACGGTGAATTAGTCGATGGTTTGTCAATCATCGGTCGAGCAACCGAAGGCTGCGTGTTGGGCAACGATACCTTGAGTCGAAAGCTTCACGATTATCCCGAACGTTGGGCCAGCCATATAGCGTCATGTGTATCAGCAGAGATTGTAGGCCGGGCGAACGGCGGACAGCAATAAGATTCCAACCGCAGAATGAAGCGGTCACATCTGCAAGAATAAGTAGAGAACTAAAATAATGTCACAACCAGCGACCCAAACGAAATTGATTGACTTGTGCGTCGGCGAGCTGCCACTGCGTGCGCGACTCGAACCGTGGATGAATGAATTGGCTGAGTCGACTGATCTCGTATCTCTGGTCAAAAAGTATGGTTCTCCATTGAATCTGCTAAACCCAGAACCTTTCAAGCGAAACGTTGAGCAAATACGCGGCGTCGCAATAGGACACAACCTTGATTTCGAGGTCTACTTCGCACGCAAGTCCAACAAATGTTTGACGTTCGTGGAAGCAGCAAATCAGATCGACGCGGGGGTTGACGTCGCAAGTTTACAAGAGCTTCAGCAAGTTCTGGATGCGGGCACCAAGACAGACCGTATCATCTGCACGGCGGCGATTAAAACGACAGAGTTGATTGAAGCATGCGTTCGCCAGCAAATCACGATCGCCGTCGATAACTTGGACGAGCTTAGACAGATCGCGTCAGTAGGGCAAAATTACGACACAGAAGTGAATATCGCGGTACGAATTAGTGGTTTCAAACACCAAGGAGGGAAATTACATTCGCGTTTTGGATTCGACGTCTCCGAAGTTGTCGGTATGGTCTCGGAAAAGTGGTCCCACTT
>ENA-ORXT01002018-ORXT01002018.1-marine-metagenome-genome-assembly--contig:-NODE-2018-length-25547-cov-4.010876_pt1 | contig 25547 bp, 15 predicted proteins | sample MGYA00237868_ERZ511482 | MGnify/ENA metagenome assembly ERZ511482
GAGAGTTTTCAGAGCCTCTACCTGAAGGCCTGTTACCCGCTGGAATTCATCGTCGGGGTCATCAATAACTTCGGTGGTTTCTATAAAACGGAGTTCTACGTACACGAAGGCCGGATGGCCGGCGGCAAGATTCATGCTCCCTGCGTTAATCGGGGGCGCTACCTGACGGACCTGCAAGGCACCGATATTTACCTCGGCTTCGTTCACGTCAAGGGCATCGCCGAACGAACCATTTTTCAGCTACTATCGGAGCGGGAGCGCAACGGCACTTTTCAGTCGCTTACTGACTGCTGCGCCCGCCTTGACCTGGACGGCAGCCAGCTTGACCTGATGATCCGTATCGGTGCTTTCCGTTTTACCGGAAAGACGAAGTCAGAATTACTCTGGGAGAAAAACGCAGTTTTCAATCCCCGCGTGAAGCGGGAGGCAAGTCCCGGGCTTTTCGCCCTTATGTCACCTCAGCAATATTTTCACCTCGACCTCTCCCCGAACCACCGGCCCGGCCATCCTTTGAGTGCGGAGCAGCTGGACCAGGCATTCGATGAATTAGAGCTACTGGGCTTCCCACTCTGTTCTCCCTTCCTGCTCATCAAGCCCGTTAACGAGAGCAGCTTCTCGGCTTCAGCTACTCTCCCTCCGCCTCACGCTAATAGCTGGGGAGACAGCAGCCACCCCGGCACGCTGGCAGTTGCTGCGGACGACACCAGGCTGACGCTGCTGGCTTACTTCGTATGCGACAAGATCGTCCCCACCATCAAGGGTGAGCGCATGAGCTTCGGCTGCTGGATTGACGAAAACGGCCACTACCTCGACTCCGTACACTTCCCCGGCAGCCTGAAGCACTTTCCTTTTCAAGGCTCGGGTGTTTACCGGTTGCGGGGGCGGGTAGCACGGGAGTTTGGCTTCCCATCGCTTGAGGTAGAGCGGATGGAGCGGATGGCTTATTTGGGGGATTTGAGGTTTGGGTGAGGAGGAGGAGGGGGGGCACGGCGCTTCGCGCCTTCCTTCACACGGCGCTTCGCGCCTTCCTTCACACGGCGCTTCGCGCCTGGGCTCCCCGGATTGCGCCGCTGGCTTCGCCAACGGCTCCATCCGGGGCTAAGGATATTCGACCCCTACGGGGTCTTTTCCAGTGGATGGGAAGGCGTATTTATACGTATAAAAACGTAAGTATACGTTTAAAAGACGACTAAAACGAGCCTGGTCGCGCTCCTTTGTTGCTCACTAAAAGTATTCAATCATGAGTAAGACCTACATCCGTACCGTTTACCAAATCGTTTTTTCCACCAAACATCGCGTCCCGTGTCTGACGAAGCCCAATCGGGAAAAGCTGTTCCAATACTTGAGTAAGCTACTCGAAAACAAGCGGTGCACCGCTTATCAAATTGGTGGAGTAGAAGACCACCTGCACATTATTTGCAGCCTACACCCCTCCGTTGCACTGGCTAGCTTGGTTAAAGACCTCAAACTCGCCAGTTCTTCCGTCATCAGAAAAGAAAAGATGTTTCCTGACTTCACTGCCTGGCAGGTGGGCTACAGTGCTTTCACCTATAAGCCGGAAGCTTTGACGAACCTGATTCATTACGTCGCTACGCAAGAGCAGCACCACTACGGAGAGACTTCTCCCGAAGAGCTCCGTCGTCTTTTACGGGCACATGGCATTGAATTTGACGAGACTTACTTCGAATAACCCTTTGCGCAGACCCCGTAGGGGTCGAACGTCCTTAGCCCCGGATGGAGCCGCCGACGAAGTCGCGGCGCAATCCGGGGACCCCACGCGCGAAGCGTCGTGCATGGGATGGCGCAAAGCGCCATATGAAGAGTAGGCGCAAAGCGCCTACACAAGGTAGCGCGCAGCACCCCCTACCCCACCCTCACCACCAGCCCCTTCAAGTACTCCCCTTCCTGATGGTACAGGTTCACGGGGTGATCCGGCCCCTGGCTCAGGTGATGAAGCACACGGCATTCCCGCCCGGCTTCAAGACCCGCGGCAACAATGGTATCGTAGAAGAGCTGCCGCTCCACCACACGGCTACAGCTGAAGGTAAAGAGCAGCCCTCCGGGCTTGATGGCCTTCATGGCCCGGGCATTGAGTCGCTTATAAGCTTGTACTGCTTTATGCCGCTTGTGCTTGTTCTTGGCAAAGGCTGGAGGATCGACGACGACGATGTCATAAGCTCCGTCTTCGGCGTGTTCCTTAAGCCACTCCATCACGTCAGCGGCGTGGGCTTCGTGGCGGGCAGCGAAGGCCTCGTCTCCGTTGCGGGAGACGTTATCACTGGTGAGTTCAATCGCACTGCCGCTCAGGTCCACACTTTGCACCTGCGCTGCGTCGCCCAAAAGGGCGTACACCGAAAAGCCTCCCGTATAGCAGAACGTATTCAGTACGCTCTTGTCTTTTGCGTAGCTTCCCAGCAGCCAGCGATTGTCCCGCTGATCGAGGAAAAAACCTGTCTTCTGCCCGCCCGCTACGTCTACGCGGAAGCGGCGGCCGTTCTCCAGTACGACAACTTCGGTAATCTCTTCTCCCAATAAAACACCGTTCTCCGCCGGATGGCGTTCAGGTAATACGTTAGCAGATTTATCGTAAACGGTAGAAATTTCATCCCCCAGCAACTCTCCGATGGCGGTAGCGATATCGTCCTTCAGCAGGTGCATCCCTACGCTGTGGCACTGCACGACAACGAGGGAGGCGTAGCGATCTACAATCAGCCCCGGCAGCCCGTCTCCGGCGGCGTGTACAAGCCGGTAGGCGTTCGTTAGCGGATCTGCCGTCAACCCAAGCTGCGTACGCAGGTCCAGTGCGATGGACAGTCGCTCCCGCAGTATTTCGCTAATTGGCAACTCCTCTTCACCGAAGTGCAAAACCCGCACCCGGATACCGCCGTGCTGATAGTGCCCGATGCCGAGTCGCTCTCCGTTGATGGCCTCCACGGCGACGATTTCGCCGTCTTCAATGCCATTATCTTCGCGGGAGATCGCCCCGGAAAAAACCCAGGGATTGAGGCGGCGGAGGGCGCCATCGCGCCCTTTGAGAAGAACTACTTTTTTCATAGATCGCGAAGATATAGTGAGCTCGGTCATTCCAGGTGTTTTTTAGGATTAGTCGTGAAGAATCAGGTTAATTCTCCAAAATCCGAACCAGGAATGACCGGGCCAGCCCCCCCAGAGCAAGGCGGGTAATCTATTTTATACTTCATGACTGAGGGAAGTATACATGAATGAGCGGACGTACCTTCACGCCATGCGTTTTCTCATCATCGGACAGGGGCTCGCGGGCACACTCACCGGCTACCGTCTCGAACGGGCGGGGCACGACGTACACTACGTCGACGCGCCGGAGCAAACCGCCGCCTCCTCCGTTGCCGCCGGCATCGTTAACCCCATCACCGGCCGCCGCTTTGTCAAAAGCTGGCGGATCGACGAGCTGATTCCCGAAGCCAAAAAACTATACACCGAGTTGGAAAGTGTCCTCGGGGTACGGCTCTGGCACGAAATGCCGCTGATACGAACGCTCTATAACCGGGGGGATCGTAACGATTGGGAAGTCCGCTCCGGCGACCCCGGCTATCAGGAATATATGGACGACCAGCCTGACCCCGGCCGCATCCCCGAGCTTACCGACCCCGTTTTCGCCTACGCCGGCGTGCGGCACGCATCGCGGGTGGACGTGAGTACGCTGGTTTCTGCTTTCCGGGAGAAAATCGTGGCGGAAGATCGTTTGCTGGCGGAAGAATTTGATTATTCACGAACTAACGAGTTTTTGGGCACGTTCGGCAAGCTCAGTGGAGCCGCGGACGCAGGTGCAAAGAGCCCCCGGCCGGCGCAACGCGCCACCCCCCAAAAGGGGCAGGTTAGAGGAGCAATGACCGCCTACTACAACCACCTCATTTTCTGCGAAGGCTGGCGTGCACGCTACAACCCCTGGTTCGCAAACCTGCCGCACGGCGGCAATAAGGGCGAAGTCCTGATCGTCAAAACCGAAGCCCCCCTGCTGGAGCGAATGTTCAAGCACCGCGTCTTCCTCGTTCCGCTGGCGGACGATACTTACTGGGTCGGGGCCACCAGCGAAAACCGGTTCGACGATGATGCCCCGACCGCCGCCAACCGGCAATACCTCGAAGATCGCCTCGCGGAAGTGCTCAAAGTCCCCTACAAGATTGTAGGCCATCGCGCTGCCGTCCGCCCTACCGTCCGTGACCGACGGATGTTTATCGGCGTGCACCCGGAAGAGCCCCGGCTGGCGATTCTGAACGGGCTTGGAACGAAGGGTGCCTCCCTCGCACCACTCGGCTCCCGATGGCTGGTGGAGCATTTGCTGGAAGGGAAGGCGATTCCGGAGGAGGTGGATATTGGGCGGTGGGGGTAGCGGACAGCGGACAGCGGACAGCGGACGAAAAATGGCAAGCGCTGGAAAAGCAACTTTTCTAAGGAAGATATTCTGTTAAATTTCACCGCCTTGCAGCCTGAATACTGAATACTGAATACTGAATACTGAATACTGAAAAAAACGTACCCCAACAGAATCAAGAAAGCAATTCCAATATTATTTTCCTATTCAAACGCTCCCCATGTCCATCATCAACCGCCTCGCCGTCATTCTCTGTGGCTACGAATTTATTCCGCACGCTGTTTCTTACGATGGAGGCGGAGACCGGTTTTGGCACGCCGTTCCGGTTTGTGCTTACCTGATGGATACTGACGAAGGCTACATCATCGTCGAAGGAGGGCTGGATGAACGCAAGCTCCGCGATCCCGCTCTCCGGCAGCGCTACTTCCCCCAGCGGGCGGGCTACCCGACACCGCTGGTGGCGCCTCAGCACGAGATCATTCCACAGTTAGCAGCTATGAGGGTTGCGCCTACGGATGTGGCCCACATCATCCAGACGCACCTGCACGCCGATCACACGGGGCACACGATGAGTTTTCCCAATGCTACGGTTTACATTCAGCGGGCTGACTATGACTATGCCCGCCGGCAGTCGCCTGCCAACGGCTATATTCCGGAAGAGTTTGATGTGCCCGCTGACCGGCTCCGCTTATTGGACGGAGACACTGACTTGTTTCCCGGGCTGAAACTGGTATCTACGCCCGGCCATTCGCCGGGCCACCAATCTCCCCTACTCACGCTGAAAGACGGTCGTCGCTTCCTCCTCGTCGGTGACGTCGTTGATGACCGCCGCAACATGGCCGAAAACATCCTCCCCGGAGGAATGACCAACCGGGCACAAGCCCGTGCAAGCATGGAACGTATCCGCATGATTATGAACGAAGGCGCTACCGGGATTTTCCTGCACGATGCGGCGCAGGTGAGAGAGCTTCCGCTGGCGCCGGAATGGGTGTAGGGAAGGATGATATGCGATTCTCGATATGCGATATTTGATATGCGATTTAATTGCTGCCCCCAGCCTCCCCCGTTTGGGGGCCGCGCCCTGGGCGCAATCGGGGGCTCATTACACCCGCGCACCGTCGCCCCCCCAAACAAAAACGCGTGAACCAGCCAAAGCCAATTCACGCGTTCTTTTACCATGGTAAAAGGTTTGGGAGGAAACCTTATTTCACCTTAGCTTTTGCGGGAGTACCAACGGCCTCCACCTTCTTGGCTTCCAGCTCATCCGTGAGGTCATGGACGATCGGGGTAGCGATGAAGATAGAAGAGTAAGTACCTACGAGGATACCAACGATCAGGGCAAAAGCGAAGCCCCGGATGCTGGCTCCTCCGGCAAGGAAGAGAACAAGCACCACGATCAAAGTCGTCAATGACGTAATTATCGTACGGGATACCGTGCTGCTGATAGCACTATTGATCACCTCGGTCTTACCGCGGCTCACGTAAGTGTTCAGGTATTCCCGGATACGGTCAAATACTACCACCGTATCGTTGATCGAGTAACCGATCACCGTAAGGATGGCGGCGATGAAGGCCTGATCCACTTCCATGTTGAAGCCAAGGCGGCCCCAGAACAGGGAGAAGACACCCATCACGATGATGGAGTCATGGAATAGGGCCGCAACGGCACCTGCGGAGTACTGCCACTTGTTAAAGCGGAGCAGGAGGTAGAGGAAGATCAGGAGAAGACCAATGCCTCCGGCCCAGAGGGCGGAACGCTTGATGTCATCCGCAATCGTCGGGCCTACCTTACTGACACTGGTAATGTGGGTACCGTCACCGGCTTCCGTATCACCGAATTGTGCCAGGGTAAGGCCGGAGTCTCCGGTTACGGCTTTCACACCGGTGTAGAGCGCTTCGAGAACGACGTCCTGCGCCTCACGGCCATCAATCTGGCCGGTTTCGTCAACGAGGTAGTTCGTTACTACGTTGAAGGTGCTTTCGCCATCAACGGCCTTGACCGTTGGCGCACCACCGAAGGGCTCGGTGAGTGCAGCGCTCAGCGCCTCGCGGTCAATGTCCTGGTCGAACTGTACCAGATAGCTGTAGCCACCTTTGAAGTCTACACCCAGGTCAAAGCCACGGGTGAAGATGGACGCCAGGGAACCAAGTACCAAAACGGCAGAGATGACGTAAGTGATCTTGCGCTTGCCCATCCAGTCGATGTTCACGTTGGCGAACATGTTCTTAGACGGAGCTGTCCAGAAGCTCATGCTACCGCCACGGCCCATCCACCAGTCGATCATAAGACGACCAACGAGTACGGCGGTAAAGACGGAGGCGAGTACACCAACGATCAATACTACGGCAAAGCCCTTGATGGGTCCGAGGCCGAAGTAAGCCAGTACGCCGGCTACGAGGAGCGTCGTTACGTTGGCATCGATGATGGCAGAGTAGGAATTACTGAAACCATCCTGAACGGCGTTGACCATTGTTTTACCCGCGCGCAGTTCCTCTCGGATACGCTCGTAGATGATTACGTTGGCATCAACCGCCATACCTACCGTAAGCAGGATACCGGCAATACCGGGAAGGGTGAGTACCGTTCCGATGCCGGCCAGGGCACCAAAGATGAAGACCATGTTGAGCAGCAGAGCGATGATGGATACGATACCAGCACCACCGTAGTAGAACAACATGAACAATAGCACGAACAGGAAACCTACGCCGAGGGCGATCTTGGAACTGTTGATGTTAGAGGCACCAAGGCTCGGGCCAATCACGCTTTCCTGAATGATCTCCGTACGGGCGGGCAAGCGGCCTACCTGGAGGATGTTCGCCAGGTCAGTCGCGTCCTGTACCGTAAAGCCACCCGTGATGGCGGTGTTGCCGCCGGGGATGGGTCCGTTTACGGTAGGAGCTGAAACGACGCGGTCGTCGAGCAGGATCGCTACCTGACGGTTGTTGTCGTTAGCGGCTTCGGTCGTCATCCGGGCCCAGATGCGGGCACCTTCGGAGTTCATGCTGAGATTAACGGCGATCTGCCCGTCGGGCTGGGGCCCGGAGCTGGCGGTGGTAACGTACTCACCGGTAAGGGGAGCGTTGCCGTCGCGTGGCATTTCCAGCACGTAGAGGGCGTAGACATCACTGGGGTTACCCAGGTCGTCCGCCGGCAGGGGGTTTTCTTCCCAGCGGAAGATGGCGTTGCGGGGCATGAGGCGGGCAATCTCAGGATCACTCAACAGCGCAGAAACGGTGTCCAGGTTGCTTTTGTTAGCAATACCAAGGATGGCCGGGCCATAGCTGCCGTTGTTCGGCGAGAAAAGGCTGAAGAGTGGGCCAGCCGTCTGGTTGGTCACTTCAACGGAGTCGATATTGGCGATTTCCGTCGTCAGGTTACCGAGGCTGTCCTGTGCGTAGAGGGTGTCCACGCGCCAGGTCTTCGCTTCCACGAAGTTGCTGTCACGACCGGCGGCGATCTTCTGGCGGCGATCAAGCAGCTGATCGGCCTGAATGAGGCTGTTGATCATGCTGTTGTCGATCCGAATCACGTCGTAGAACTCGAGGTTGGCAGCAGCCTGCAGGAAGTTACGGGCGCGGGCCACGTTCTCGATGCCCGGTAGTTCTACCAGGATGAGGTCGCGGTCAGCGTCGAGGCTTACGTTTGGCTGGACAACGCCCAGTTGGTCAATCCGCTTCTTAAGCAGGTTATAAGTAAGGCTAACGGTTTCGTCGGCCTTTTCGCGGAGTACGCGGATGACTTCTGCGTCAGAGGTTCCTACGGGAATCTGGTCGCGGATGGCGTCGTTACGGCTGAAGATGGGAGCCAGGGTCTTATCACCCCGCACGTCTTGCCAGGCATCGGCGAAGAGTGAGATGTAATCGTCCTGGGCGTTTTTCTGAGCTTGGGAGGCTTGTTCTATCGCTTTTTCAAAAGTGGGGTCCTTCGTTTTTCGGGCGAGAGCAAATAAAAACTCTCTGAGGTCGACCTGAAGTACGACGGCCATGCCGCCTTTGAGGTCAAGACCAAGGTTAAGTTGACGGGACTTGAGGTCCTGGTAAGTAAAGCCGCTGAAGAGCGGAATTTTGAGGATTTCCTGGTCAGAGATGCTGTCCAGGTAAGCCGCACGTTGCATGCGGTATGCCTCGCCTTCGGTTTCTCCTGATTGCTCCTGGGCGTAGTCCTCTGCATCGTTCTCGACGCCATTCGTCGGTAGAATGTAGAGGTACTGCAGTGCAGTAACAATCAGCATAACCACAAGGAAGAATTTGATAATTCCCTTGCCTTGCATAATGAAATAATTTAAGGATTGTCCGGATAGTTAAAGGGACAACCCCTGGTTAATTGCGGGATCCGCCATAACCATTTCTGGGGCGGACCACCACTTTTAAAAAAGGGTGAAGAAGTGACCGGATTACAAGCAAAAAGCCCCCGGATGAGGGCTTTACGTTGATGCCAGTCTTCATCGCAGCGGAGCCTCCCAGACCCGCTTTTGATGAAATGGCTGCAAATATACGCAGAATTTGAGTTTAGCAATAGTTGTGCCGCTTTTGTGAAAAGACATTGTGGCAGGTAGTTGGTGTAGCCTTGCTCAGGATGCTGGCCATTAAGTCATCACGCAAGGGCGCGGACGCTGGTGCAAGGTGAAGATTACAGAGCAATGAACGCCACGAAAGGCAAAGGTCTCCCCACTGCTCTTTTCTTACGCTTCTTTGCACCTGCGGCAGCGCCCAAATTTTAAGTCGGGGTAAAAAAGGCGAACAAATTAATACTACAATTGTAATAGTTGTTATAATTACACCGGATGTTCCCTTTTTTACGCGCCTTGTTTTTCCTCCTCCTTAGTAGTTCCTCCCTCACTGCCCAGGTAGTTTCGGGGACGGTAACTGACAGCCTGACCGGCAGCCCCATCCCCTTCGCTACCATATACTTTGACGGCACCACCATCGGGGAAACCACCGACGAGGAAGGTCGCTTCACGCTGCCCGCCGGCCAGCTTCGCCTACCTGCTTTGCTCATTGCCAGCCACCTGAGTTACGGCAATAAAAGCCTCCAGCTCCGGGCAGTAAGCTCCACCATTGCATTTAAGCTTCGCCCGCTAACCCTTACCGTTGCTGCCGTAGAGGTAACCGACCAAAACCAGCGCAGGAAGAACCTGGAAGAGTTCCGGGCCCTCTTTCTCGGGGTCGATGACTGGGGGCGCAGGGCCACCATCAAAGGGGAAGACGCACTGGTGTTTGAGCGCGATTACCGCAGCAAAAAACTGCGTAACGCCCGGAGGCGTTTCCCCACCGGCAAAATTCCGTCCGCCCTCCGCAATGCCCACTGGACCGCCGATAGCACAGCCGTCATTTTCGAAAAAGCCAAAAACCTCAAAGCCGTCAGCAGGGCACCGCTGGAGATTGACCTGCCCGACCTTGGCTATGTTCTTCTCGTTGACCTGCAACGATTCCGAACCGACTATAAGGAAGGCATCACCAACCGCCTGGGCACCTTCTTCTGGCAACCCTACGAGGGAAATTCGCCCGAAAAAGCCCGCAAGAAGCACCTGAAAAACCGGAAACGGGCCTATTACAACTCCAACATTCATTTCCTTCGCGCGCTTTTCCAGGACCGGCTGGAAGAAGAGGGCTACGCCATCTACGAAGTCATTGGCAACGATGCCATCTCCTTTCCTTTGGCTGATTACCTGGCAGAAACGGAAACGGCCGATAAGGAAATTCGTGGCCTTGATGGCCGCGTGTTGTCAATTCTCTACTACGCTGACGGGCGAGGGCGGCCATTGCCGAAAAAAAAGTGGAAGCGGGCCAGTCCCGTTCAGTCGTCGCTATACATTGTTGGCGACCGGGCGGCCATCCGTCCGGACGGGACAACGGGAGAAAGCCCGCTGCTTTTCGGTGGAGCGATGGGCTCGAGGCGGGCGGCCTGGATGTTGCCAGGGGATTACAAATGATATGCGGTTCTTGGTTCTTGATTTAACACAAGGCCAGGTGGCTCTTATTTACTCACCACCGTCCCTGGCCATTCCCCTTCCAGTAGCGACAGCAGGACGTGCGGGCTGCGTCCGTTGCCGAGCATGACGGGAATTCCGTTTTGGGCGGTGAGGGATGCGATGCGAATTTTGGTGGCCATACCGCCGCGGCCGAAGGAGGTTTTTTCGTCCTGAATGAAATCAAGCACCGACTCGTCGGTGGCCTTGACGCGGGGGATGAGTTGACTGCTTGCAGCCTCTGGCGGACCGTCGAAGAGGCCATCTACGCTGGAGAGGATGATGAGGGCATCGACCTTCAGCATCCGGGCGGCGAGGCCAGCCAGTTCATCGTTGTCGGTAAACATGAGTTCAGTGACGGCCACCACGTCATTTTCGTTGACGACGGGCACGATCTGATCGTGCAGCAGGGCACGGAAGCAGTTGAGCATATTGTCGGCGTGGAGATCGTCGCGGAAATCTCCTTTGGTGGCAAGTACCTGGGCGCAGAGCAGGTTGTGGCCCGCAAACAGCTGCCGGTAGAGCTCCATCAGCCGCACCTGGCCGATGGCGGAGAGGACCTGCCGGCTGGCGACTTCCTCGGTCTGCTCGTCGACCGTAAAGATCTCCCGCCCCGCGCCTACCGCACCGGAGGAGACCAACACCAGGGAAATACCCGCCGCCTTCAGCGCCGCGATCTGATCAACCAGATGGCTGATGTTCGTAACGTCGAGCCGCCCGTCCGGGCGGGTGAGCACATTGGTGCCTACTTTGATGACTAGGTTGCGATACATGGGCCGCAAAAGTAGTGCGGAGAGCCTGGACTTTAGGCAGGCCGATAAAAAAAGACCGCCCTGAGGGCGGTCCGAAAATATGGGGATTAGACTTGAAAGACATTAAATTTTGAGAACAATACACAAACAATGAGCTGAAAGAACAGCGCATGGGTTGTAGGTGTCGGTGGCCAATGGACTCACCAGGGAGAATCAGATATCTGGGAGTGGCCTTCCACACGATCAGCCGCTGGAAGCCTTCCAACACAAAGATCATCAGCGGCCTCCTGAATTCCCCACTAACTTTAGTTAGCATTGGCGGACGGATTACATACCTGACATTTAGGATGATTATTACGTGCTGGCCGGAACTTGTTTGTTTCAAAGGCACCTTATCCCCTAACTTACCAATACCTAAATGACGTGATTTAAGCTGCCCTGCCCCCAAAAACCGTAAGGTCGCACCACAGTTTTGGGCGTTTATAAGTCCCAAAGCCACTTCTTATTCAGTATATGCTAAACCCCAGAATGCTATGGCCCAGAATACTATTCCTGCATTAGATGATTACCTCGCAGCCTGCTCTCCTCCCGAAAAAATGGTCTTTACTCATTTAGTAGGCGATCGAGACGCTAAAGAAGTTTTTGCTGATCTCTACCCGCTTATGAAGCAGCTGACGATTACGACTGGTTTCACCATTGATAAGCTCGGAGACCTGATGGCCGGGTTTCGGATGGCTCGCCAAACTGAAGACGACCAGCGCGTAGAACGCATCCGGGCGGAAGCGATCGGGGCGGCAGTCCCCGTGCAGCCCGTCATTCCACAGCTGATTGGGTGGGTGTTCAAATTTCCAAGGAACGAGGGCAAACGTCTTGTTCGTGATATCCGCGTGGAGGTGATGAACATGGAGCTAACGTCCACCGGCACGACCTTTCCCGAAACCCTGCTCAAACATTCGGACGGGTCAGCTCTGAAGCTACGACCTAAAGTGCTTTTTCAACTAAGTAAGGTAAGCACCAGCGAGTTTGCGCTTTCCTACAGCAAGGCCTTTCCGCACACCCGCCCGGTAATGATCGACGCTCCGGAGCTGACCATGGAGGAGCTGGAAGGCTACTTCCCCTGGGCAGATCTGGCGATGCTCCAACGGGGCACCCTGGCGGATTTCGCCGATTACATCTTTGCCGACGGCGCGTCGATGTACAACGACCTCTTTTTCAGCGGTGCTAACCTGGATTACCGGACGATGCACAACCCCTCCATGCGCGTTGAGCAACTCAACCTGAAAGATTCAGCTTCGGGAGCACCCGTGGGGGCGGACAGCCGGACGCCCTTCACCCTGAAGGCCGAACCCTACATCGCTGCGAATACGCCCATGCGGGATTTTGTGCAAAATCCGGATGAGATGCCGGCATTCAATGTTGAGGACGCAGACGCTCTTGTCGCTCATCTCGAAGCTACGCCTGATTCTCCAGCAATCCTTAAGCGCCTGGCGGACGCAGGGGGAGTTGACGCTCCGCCTATTTCGGCGCATTTTTTTCCTTGTCCCACTATTTGGCAATACAGCAACCGGATTGCCCTCGAAGCCGCCAGAATCGTCGGGACAACTAATCAAAAAGCAGTTAGTGATTATCGTGCTGCTTTACAGCGACGGTACAGTGGTCAGGACCAGGTATCGGGCGATGAGCCGAGCCCCGTATCTGTCTCCACGGTTTCCCTGGCTGACCGGCCAAGAACGGTGCCTCTCGCAGCGGTGAATCCAACTCCAACATCACCGGGCTGTCTGGGAATGTTGACGATGGCTATTCTGTTGATCATCTGCCTATTTGCATAAATGCGACCAGCTTCTATCGGCTCTTTTCGGTTTTTAGGATCAGCATTCCTGAGTATCCTGCTTTGTACCGGGCTTGCTGCGCAATACCGGGTGAGTACCCTTGACCTTGATCCTTCCTATTTGCCACAGCGGATGGACAGGCTTTCTTATACTTCCGACGGCTATTACTGGGTAGGAGGCGCAAAAGGCTTGTTTCGTTTCAATGGAGAAACTGCCGAACGAATAGCCCTTCGGGATGAAAATGGTCTTTCTGACCGGGACAATATCGTTCAGAGTCAGATGATTGAAGATAAGCAGGGAAAGCTCTGGTTCTCTACCTACAGGTCACTGTATTGCTACGATCCTGTTCTGGACCGGATGAGCAGTCATCAAATCGAAGCTAATGGCTTAATGGTAGAAAGGGATTACCGGCCTTTCTACTTTGATGAACCGCGAAACGAACTGTGGTTTCGGGCTGGAGATCGTCTCTGGGCTTATAACGTAGCAAAAAAGAGTCATCGCCCATTAACAGAAAAGAGCACTGCGACTCAATATACCGTTCTCCCTTTGCCTCATGGTGAGTATAGGATCACCGGGGCACGCTGGATTCTTCCAGGATTGGAACTGATGAAAATTAACCCTGATGGGGTACCCGCCAGAGTTGTTGAAGCTACCCCGGAAGAAAAAGTAATCTGCTCTCTCCAGCTAAATGCCGATTCGATAATATTAGGCACTAAAAACGGTTTGAAGCTTCTTGACCTTGGTCAGGATTCATTTGCCGCCAATAATTTTGTTAGCGATAAGCGAGAGCTAAACGTAACGAATATGCAGCGAATTACCTCCAAGGACTTGTTGGTCTCCTATGCAAATAAAGGGCTTGTTCGTTTCAATCTTGCAACTGATCTAAAAACTGATTTACCTGAATATATCCAAAGTAAAGGGCCCCATTCACCTGACCAGCTGCTTCAAGGCCCGGACGGACAAATACTTTTGACGCAAATAAACCATGGAATACAGTTATTCAGTCAGGAAACACCAGTTTTTCAACAGCGATTACAGGCAACTACTTCTCCCGTTGCAGGGATCATTAAAAACAGTAAAAACACACGCTACGTACTTACTGAAAATGGCCACCTTTGGCAGAAAGACGTAAGCGGTGAATGGTCAGATCTTTTCATAAATCTTGCAGAAGATCAGCTGCCAAAAATGGGTGCAATCACCATATCAAACGATAGTGTTTTTGTGGCGGGTGTAAATAATTTCTGGGTACTTACCGATAGTGATCAAAAGCGTTTCGAGAAGCCTAATACAATTTTGAGTAAAATCATGGTACATCCTTTAGGTGGTCATCTCCTAATCACGGAACGGGGCCTGAGCATCTTCGGTTTTCGGGATGAGAAACTAACGCTCATACCACACCCGAAGGCTAAGGTGCCTGATGATTCCTTTTTTAGCGATTTCTATCCATTAAGCGATACAAGCTTTTTCTTGAATCTCCAACCAAGTGAGTTATGGAAAAAATTTATTTCTCAGGCAGGATATGAGCACACCGAAAAAATCAACAACATCGGAGAAATCTACTGTGCCACCGAACACAGCTCCGGAACCGTTTACGCCGGCGGCAGCCAGGGGCTCTTCCGGCTACAAGATGGACAGGGCCAACGGATCCCGCTTGAGGCGGGCCAACTCGACGCTCCTCAGATTCAGGCGATTGCGGAAGACGGAGTGGGTAACCTTTGGCTCGGCACGACTGATGGCCTACTGGCCTGGCATCCCGACGGCGAGGTGGTAATATACTTCGGTGAAGCAGACGGCCTCCCCTCCGCCCGGTTCACCGACGTAGCCCCCATCACCCTGCCCGACGGCGAAATCTGGATGGCCACTGACGCTGGCCTCGTCGCCTTCCAGCCCGAAGAGCTACTAAAGCTACAACACCACCGCGAGCCCTACATTGCCAACATCTGGACCAACGAAGAACCCCTGCAATCCGACACCTCCAGCCATTACCTGAAGCGGCTGGAGGTGAACTATCTCCGCAATACATTGAAGTTCAAAGTCGCTGCCAAGGGCTTCGGTCGCTCCGCCGCTTCGGGCATCCGCTATCAGATGCTGGGCTATGAAGACCAACCGGCTTATACAGATTTCAACACGACCATCCGCTACCCGAATCTGCCGCCGGGAGACTATACGTTACAGTTGACGGCGATTAACCAGAATGGGTTGCCGTCGGGTGTACGGGAGTTGGCGGTAATCATCCGCCCGCCCTTTACGCAGACGCTGACGTTTAAGCTGCTGGCGGGTCTGGGGTTAATCTTGCTGGTCGGCGGTGGCTACGCCATCCTGCTGCGGCGCGAGCGGCAGCGGCAGCAGCGCATTCAGGAGCAACAGGCCCGGCTGGCGGCCGAGCGCGACCGGATTGCGGGTGAGGTACACGATGATCTCGGCGGGCAGCTCTCCAGCATTATGTACCTCAGCGAAGAGTTGTTGCTGACCGAAGCAGCGCCCGGCACCGAGCGGGAGCTGGGCCGCATCAATGAGCTCTCGCGCAACAGCCTGCAGAACGTGCGGGACATCATCTTCGCCCTGGATAACCGCCGGGGTACCGTAGCTGACCTCGGCGAACAACTGCGGGGCAGCGGAAAGGAATTCTTTGCCGACCATCACCTGCAGTTTGCGTACGACGAAAAACTGGAGAAGCCGGAGGCTGTACTCAGCAGCCGGCAAAAGCGCAATCTGCTGCTGATCACTAAAGAGGCATGGCACAACAGCGTCAAACACGCCCGGGCAACGACCATTACGCTTCATTACCGCCAGATGAACGAGGCGCTAAGCGTCATCATCTCCGATGATGGGCGGGGCTTCAACAACCCGGCCTCCGCCTCCGCTACCGGCGGCTACGGGCTTGACAATATGCGGGAGAAGGCGGCTTCCATCGGGGGAACGCTCACCATTGACTCCGGCCCCGGGCGGGGGACAACACTGACGCTAAGCGTGCCCATATCATGGGATGGCTGAGGCTTCCCTACGCCCTGCTTCTTATTCTCAAATTGCACCTGCGCGCCCGCGCCCAATACTCCATCAACATGAAGAAAGTCACCATTATTGAAGACCGCCGCGAAATTGCCGACAGCATCGGTCGGGCCATTGACCGGGATGGCGAACTAACACTGGCCGGCGTCTATTACTCCGCCGAAGATGCGCTGACCGTGATGGCGGCTGACCGGCCGGACATTATCCTGATGGACATCGGCCTGCCCCGCATGAACGGCATCGAGTGCATGGTGCGCAGCAAAGACCTGCTGCCCGCCACGGCCGTTCTGATGTTCACCGTTTTTGACACCGAAGACAAACTCTTCGATGCTCTCCGCTTCGGAGCCGACGGCTACATCCTTAAAAAAGAAGGCATCATCGGGGCCATGCGCGCCATCCGTGAGGTCGCCGCCGGCGGCGCGCCAATGAGCCGCGAGATGGCCAAAAAAGTGCTCAACAGCCTGCGAACGCCCACGAACTCCTCCCGCCCGCTGGACCAGCTCACCCCCCGGCAAAACGACATCCTGAGCCTGCTCGCCGAGGGCAAATCCAACCGCGAAGTTGCCCACCAACTCCAACTTACCGAGGGAACGGTGAAGCAGCACGTGCACGCTATTTATCGGGTGCTACAGGTCGCCAACCGGGTAGAGGCCGTGAACCTGTACCTGTGCCGATAAAAAACACCCTGAACGAAAGGTGAAATCACCAATCGACAGGGCATCGAAAGAACGTACACTATGAACAGGTTTAGCTGAAAAATTTAATAGAGAAACGGTATTTATTTCTGGCCTGCGGCCTTCTTAGAAGTCTAATCAATGAGCCCGTTTAAACTTTTCTGAGCTGACCGCTCCGAAGTCCTGGTTTTTCCTGGCAAGGCCCGGAAATTGGAGTATAGCCTTAGCTACATGACAATTTCCGAAACGAAGCCAGGGAAAATCAGGGCTAGGATAAGGTCGCGAACGAAAAGTTTAAACTGGTTCAATATTGAATTACTGATTGACAGTTCAAATATAGAGGATTAGTCAAAGGGAAGGTGTTTCCGGGAAGGCCAGAAAACACGAAGAAAAAAACTAGCTCACCAAAAAAGCCGTAATCAACTGGCCTTCAAGTAGTTAATTCCGGAGAAAAAAGTAGCGCTTCTATTTACAGCTTCATTCTCTTTAGTTCCTGTTCCAGTAGCTCCAGCTGGGTTCCCATCCAGATTATTTCATTTTGCCTCCTGCGGCCACTCATCCCTTCCCGGACCGGTATCAGGTATTTTTCTACTATGTCACTTAAATTGGACGGATGTGTTGGACCATATACCAGATCATAAGACTTCTGCATGGCCTGCATTCTGACAAAATAATCTTGGGCTAACCGCTTTGCACTCGAGGAGTTGTCCGTGTTATTTATCTGATAATCTAATCTCTTTCGAAAACGGTCCAGCAACAGGTGAGGGGTGAGTTTACGGCGCCTGATGGCCTTACGCTCATTAGGGGTTCCATGATAATACAGGCTGAAGACACTGTAATACAAGAGACGAATTGGATCCATATTGATAATACCACTGTCAGGGAAACGGACACTTTTCAGGACGTCGACTGATTTTAGATAATCTTCTTCCAGAAAATAGTGAACCGCCTTATATATATCACGATAGGGCTTTCTTACTTTCGGGTCGAGGCAAGGAGAATAAAGGCGGCTAAATTCCGTGATCCATTCACTAACGGTGAAATCGACTTTATCCATTGGCCAGTCGATAACGTGGTTTATTTCCAAAAGCCCCTCACGTGAAAGGCTCAGCCGACCAACAGTAGTTAATGAATAAAAAATAGAGGGGTTAAGGTATGCTGTCTTTTTTTTCCTTCCCTTAGTTGGGTATTGCAAATGAATTACACGGGCAAATAACAATATACTACCGCCGGTAAATTCAACCCTTCCTCTATTGGAAAGGTAAGCGAAGTAGCTGGACGTTATGCTCAGTAGTTCAATTTTTTCCTGCAGACTGCATTGATCAGCGTACTTATCATACAAGCTAAGGTATTCTTTGAGGTCCCCCAGGGTAATCTCTGTTTCGGGTATTCTCAATAAACTCGACAGACGGGTAAATAGAAACAGAGCAATATCTACCGCCAGGTATTTCTCCTTCTGTTCTAGCAGGGTATGTGCTGCGGAAAAGTCCGCTTTTTCAAGGTCAACATAACTTTCACCGGCCATAGAGCTGTACAATAATGTCCGACAATACAGCCTCAGCTTGCCCTTCAGGTACGCGATGTCTAAGGCTTGATTCGTAGCTTTCATGCGCGGGACGCCCCCACCAATTCCATGGTCCTCATCAATAATGAGTTTGGCGAAGGCTTTATCGACGTCGTTGAAATCCATAGGCACAGAGGATCAATTCAATGGTGAGGTAGCAGCTTATCAGTTGCGGTGCTGTCTGTAAGTGGATAAGGAGCCCAAAGCTCCCGTTTACAGCGCTAAATGTACGGGCGCGGGGCCGCAGGTGCAAGGGAAGATTAAAGGAGCAATGCTCATACGGGTATCGTTCCCATTTTTTCCCTCTTCAGCCCCAAACGCCAGCAATTTCACCCAAAATTTAAAAGCCCGCCAACCATTACTGGTTGACGGGCGAAATTTAATTCACGAATTCGTGAACGGCCAGACACTGGCTAAAAACTTATCCTCAAAAGCAAAGAGGTTTATTTTAAGAGCGCCATAGGGATAGCCGTATTTCCGGACCGGAAGGGTCAGGTGTTAGCTACCTTCCCTTTCGATTACATAGGCTAAGTTGGGGAGAATGGGGAAGACGAGAAGCTATCCGGTCAGCGCTCGAACAGGCTAGCCGTCAAAAAAAGAGACCATCAATCACAAGGCTCTGATTGTCAACTAATTACTTTACATAAAAAATATAGTGGCCGTACGCACTGCGAGGCGCTCAATTAACTTTTCAAATTAGATAAATCAGCCAGAATATTGATCCGGTACGGCGCGGCGCGGGTGTCCATCAGGGCAACTTCATGATACGATCACCGTCAAACCATCATAGCCCATCTCCCGGCCCGCCGGCAGGCGGGCGTTGTTCTCCGCCTGCCGCCCCAACCGATGGCTGAAGTGGGTGAGTACACTTCTCTCCGCACCCAGCTCATCAAAGTAAGCAAGTGCCTCGCTGAGACTAAGGTGAGAATGGGTTCCCTCATGATGGAGAGCGGAGATCACGGCAGTTTTCACGCCCCGGCATTGGCGGAGCGTCTCGGCGGGCAGCGTCTTCACGTCCGTCAGGTAAGCTATATCTCCCCAGCGGATACCGATGATGGGCAAGGTGCCATGGGTGACCTCCAGCAGCTTGATGTCCTGGCCGCCGAAGGAAATGACATCGCCGAAATTCACTTCCCGGATGTCCAGCCGTGGCACCCCGGGATAATCACCGAAGGCATAGGCGAAGCGCTCCCGCAATTCCTTAGCGACCCGTGGCAAACAATAGACGGGCATATCGATCCTTTGCCGGAAGCAGTAAGGGCGCAGGTCGTCCAGCCCGGCCGTATGGTCGGCGTGCTCGTGGGTAAGCAGTACGCCGGAGAGGGTGCCTACACGCTCACGTAGAAGTTGGGTGCGGAAGTCCGGCCCGGCATCGATGATGAAATTCTCCTGTCCCGCACGCAGTAATGCACTAGCCCGTAAACGCTTATCCTGAGGATCCGTAGACTGGCAGACTTCGCAGTCACATCCAAGCACGGGGACACCCTGGGAAGTGGCGGTGCCGAGAAGGGTAAGAGATCGGTTAATGGATTCGATGGGGTGAGTAGACTTTGTGTAGAGGAGTTTCGCTCTTGAAACAGTCAGGTCTTCGTCTGGTTCTCCCCCGAATCGTATAACCTTCCGCAGGCCCCTACAACCCCAACTACCTTAGAAAGCCCGAACAGCACCAAGTGTTGCAGTAGCAGCCCGTCTATTGGTATTAATAGATTGCCGCCCTCCAAGACCTGCTCTTAAGCGCCACCTTCCTAATGGAAAGTCGATTTCGACCCCACCAACAACCGTCAACTGGAGCCCTGAATGAGAGCGTAGGTTAGTAACTTCACCTTCACCCGTTTCTTCACGGCCTCGGGCATGAGTTTCCAACCCGAAACGAGGTCCGCCAAGAACAGCAACGGAAAATTGTCCACTGTTTAGGCGGTAACGCGCCAAAAAACTCAGGGCTACACGATCACGTTTGTTATAATGACGCACCGTATATATATCTTGGGCACGTGTAGTTACGGGACCTAAAGTGACTTCGCTGGTAACCGGATCAATGTAAAGAGGTGCATCCACCAACGTTGTATCGTACGTACGCACGACTGCTGACAAGTCGAATCTGTGATAAACTCGTTCCAGGCTTATACCCGCTCCCAGCTCCAAACGCTCGTGCAGACGGTAAAAACCGTGAACCCCCACAATTACTCCTCCTAGAGCTTGCTGCCCCACCGCGAAATTATCCTCTGCCACCATACCGGTGTAAGCAACCAGGGTAAAATCAGGAGGCCCTGAAGGCAGTGAACTCTCGGGTGTCAACAAATCAACCTGCCACTCCGATGAAGGCAACAAGGAAGCTACCGGACTAAGTGCCAAGGGCGATAACGACGAGGGAACCACAACTGAACTTCTTTCCGCAATTTTCGAATCAGCGCCATTGGAACCGAACGCTCTGATTTGTTGAGATTGAACGGGGCTTCCTACCTTGTTCTTGGATTGAAAATCATGAATACTTGCTTTCTCAAAATTGTCCCTGAATGAAGAAACAGCACTCAATTCTGTCTGAACCACAGAGGGTGATACGGAGGGGAGATCGTTGAGCTCATTATATGTAAGTTCAGCATCCTCGGCAAATTGATCATGCGTCCGGAATTTCGGCATGTTCTCCGATGTGATTGGTGGTAGCCCTGCTGAAGCATTCAACCATTCTTTCATTTCCACAGAAGGTTGGGGGCTTAAATTAAGGCTTTCGTCCCCAGTATGATGACCGGCAATAGCTCCTTCCATTTCACTATTCTGAATTATTAGTTTCCCGAATCCAGTCATACTGTAAGTAATATAACCAATACAGACAGGAAGAAGTAATAAGACAGCTATCCAACGTAAACTTTCGGGTCTTCGTGTAGTTGTTTTTTCTGGCGGGACAGCTTTCTTAGCTTCTATTTTTTCGAAAATCCCTCCTTTCATCGCCTCCCAGTCATTACCAGAAGGTGGTGGAGTATTCTCCGTAAGACGTCGTACCCATTCAGGGCTATTTTCCTCAATTTTCATGGTTGGGGTTTTACTTGATGGAGGAGGGCTATTTTTTTGCGTAGTAGCTTCTTGGCACGACTGAGGTGCTGCCGGCAGTTGGCCTGACTAATGCGGAGATGAAGAGCAATGTCTGAATAAGCATATCCTTCAATAACCGCCATGTTAAAAACACATCGGTGGAGAGGGGGCAATTCGGCGATCAATTGAACAATGTCGTCCGTGGCCATTTCGTCCAGAGCTAAGTTCGGATGCGTTTCCCGGCTGACGGGCAATTCTTCCTGGTAATCAACAAAGCCTCGTCGGCGGGACCGTAAGTACTGCAGGCAAACATTAACCGCCACCCCGCGCAACCAAGGCTTTAGTTGGCCTGCTTCACCAACAAAAGAATCAAAAGAGCGAAAGATCTGAGCAAATATTTCCTGCACAGTATCGCTTTCATCCGCCTCTTGAATACCGTAACGTCGGCAAATAGTGAATACGTAGCCTGCATAACCATTATACAAGCCGCGCCAACCGGTTTCCCGGCCGGCGCGGCAGTCAGATATTATCACTACATCGTGATATTCAGTATGTCGTGACTGTTTTACTCGCAAAAGAAAGGAGCATCTTCGATCAGTACATTGAATGACCCCGTCAGCTCACCAAATGGTGTCTCTCCTCCATTTTCATCAAGTTGGTGAAACTCGCCCGTAAAGCTTCCTTCCAGTGTCGTTCCATTATTCTCAAAGGAGGTAAGACAATTAATACAAAAAGCATAATCAGTAGAGAGGAAAGTTGTGTCACCACTGGTGGAGCGGTCTTCAATCAGCAAGGTGATAAGATCACCAAGCGGTTGGCCGTCGGCAGTAGAAGTACGTTGAATGACAAAGTCACTAATTCCACCAGCCTCACCGGTAAGTACCGTTTCCGTGGTCATGTCGTCGTCCGTACAAACGAAACCAATGCCTTCAGAAGTAGCGCTTTTAGCGCCTTCATACGTGACATAGGATTCTTGTGGGGTAACCTCATCCATTTCGGTGAGGATATTCTCAGAATTCTCGCTCGTACAAGATGCTAAGCACAGCATCATGGAGACAAAGAGAAGAAGAGAAGGTAATTGAAAAATGCGCATGTGGCAGTGGTTTGATTTGCCTACCTGTTTGCCGGCCAGCTTAATTTGTGACACGCCATTTCAAAAAAGATTCTTTTTTTTTTAAATGGCAGCACTTTGTAATGCAACCGGCCTGGCTCTTTACTTACTCTCCCAAGCCCAGGCCGACCCCATAATTTCCTCCACGCCCCGCGTGGGTATCCAACCCAACTCACGTTCTGCTTTGGAGCGGTCGGCGTAGACGGCGACGACGTCACCGGGCCGGCGCGGACCGAGTTCATAGTTAAGTTTTTCGCCGCTTACCTTTTCGAAGGCATTGATGGCTTCCAGTACGGTGAGCCCTTCTCCGATACCAAGGTTAAAAAGTTCCGGGTTGGCAGCTCCTTTTCCCGCCAGCAGAAACTGAAGCGCCAGCGTATGCGCGTGGGCGAGGTCTTCGACGTGGATATAATCGCGCACGCAACTGCCATCGCGGGTGTCGTAGTCCGTACCGAAGACGGTCATCGAAGCCCGTTTACCAGCGGCAGTTTGGGTAATGACGGGCACGAGACTGACGGCCGGGTTGCTTGGGTCCTCGCCAATGTGGCCACTGGAGTGAGCTCCGGCGGGGTTAAAATAGCGCAAAAGAATGGCGGCAAATTCTGGCCTGGCTTTGCAGTAATCTACGATGACATCTTCGCCCACCTGCTTGGTAAGGGCGTAGGGGCTTTCGGCTTCCTTGCGGGGCGTAGTCTCCCGAACGGGCAGTTCTTCAGCGTTACCGTAAACGGAGCAGGAGCTGGAAAACACCAGGTTGGAATTCCCCTGAGCCGCGAGCCCTTCGATGACGTTGATCAGGCTGTTCAGGTTATTACGCATGTAAGCCAGTGGTTTTTCGACGCTCTCGCCCACCAGCTTATAGGCCGCGAAGTGAATCACTCCGTCAAACTTTTCCTTCACAAAAAGTTGGCTCGTAGCATCCGCATCAGCCAGATCGATGGCGTAGTTTTTTACGCGTACTCCGGTAATTTTTTCAATACCGTCCAGCACTTCGGGGTGAGAGTTGTGGTAATTGTCAGCGCTAACGACCTCAAAGCCGTTTTCGATAAGGTCAACGATGGTATGAGAACCGATGTAGCCGGTGCCACCGGTAACGAGGATGCGTTTCATGTGCTTGAATTAGGCGGGAATATACGGTGGAATGTGAATCGGTAGTTTAAAAAGTATGGAATATTGCCTGGCCGGGAGAGTTGGATTTTCTAGGATTAGAAGGAGGATATGTAGGATATCGCATTTAGGACGGCTCCTTGATTCCTTTACTCCGTGATCCTCTTTCCCCTCTGCGTTCTCTGCTCCTTCTGCGTACGTCTGCGTGAAAAAACCGTCCCGAAGCGACTAAGGGAACCTCTCCCCAACCCCTCTCCATACCGCTGCTGCCGTCGCTGGAGAGGGGCTGAAGTACCGCTGCGGCTACCGCCTTTATTAGCGGGTCTGTTCAGGAACAAAATTATTCCCGGGACAAAAGCATCCGCGTCCATCCGCGAAATCCCTGATCCTCCTTCCCCTCTGCGTTCTCTCCCTCTTCTGCGTACGTCTGCGTGAAAAAACCGTCGCGAAGCCACCATCCCCTCAGTCATGCCGCAGCTTAATCTCCTCTTCCGGAATATCAATCCCCATCCGTGCCATCAGCGCCGTTGCGTTGAAGCTCTGGCAGACGCCGGGGTGTAGTTTATAGTCGAAGGTAAGTTGGTCGCCGTCGGTCTGGACTTCCATAGCGTAGTTTTCCACACGGCTGCCGGGTTCGTTTTCCAGGGCGGCGAGCTCAAGGTCGTGGGTGGCGATGATGCCCGCCCCGCGCTCCCGGATGAGCTGGCGGATGAGGGCCCGGGAGCCAGTGTGGCGGTCGCGGGAGTTGGTGCCTTTCAAAATTTCATCAAGGAGGAAGAAGACCTGTTGATCCGGGTCGCTTACGGCTCCGATGATGGATTTCAGGCGCTTGAGTTCAGCGTAGAAGCTGGAGGTGCTTTCGCTCAGATCGTCCTGGGTGCGCATGCTCGTCCAAACCTGCAGGGGGCGCAAACGCAGGTGCAGGGCACAAACCGGAGCGCCGGCATTGGCCAGCACGATGTTGATGCCGACGGTCCGAAGCCACGTCGATTTACCGGCCATATTGGAGCCCGTTACCAGATGGATGTGCCCATCGGTGCACATCGCAATGTCGTTCGTTACCCGGCCGGAGGGCGGGAGTAAGGGGTGGCCAAGGGCACGGGCTTCAAAGAGGGACTCCTCCGTCCATTCCGCATTCGTCCAGTCGGGGTGATTGTAGCGCAGGGTAGCCCAGCTTACGAGAGCGTCCGTTTCGGCCAGGGTATCCAGCCATCGGGGGAGTTCTTCGCGGTATTCGGCGCGCCAGCGGTCAAGTTTGCGCAGCCACTGCAGGCTCCAGAGTCCTCCGAGTTCGAGCAGCATCACGAAGGGGTTGTAGCGCACGTCGAGCTGGCTGATGCGGTAGGCAAGGGTGCGGAGGGCGGGGGAAACCCCCTCCCCAACACGCGGCCCGCCCGGCAGCGTGGCGATGTGCTCCAGCAGGGCGGCGTAGCGGCCCAGTAAGGTCCCCATCTCGGAAGTATAGGCGTGTTCCCTGGGGATGATCTCCTTGTATTTGCGAAGTATAAGCACGGCTGGCACAAAGCCCAGTGCACCGACGTACCACGGCCCGACCAGGAGCATATACGCCACTGAAGCGATGCTGAGCAGCGGGGCTAACCAGAGAGCGGGCGTCTCCCAACGGCCGCTGACGACGGGTGGCCGGCCGAGCCACTTCAGCAAACGCTCGAAGTGACGAATATCATCGTTGAGCTCATGGCCGGTCGTGCGAAAATCAAGACACCATTCGGGTATGGCTCCTAATTGCGTTCCCTGCACCTGCGTCCGCGCCCGGTCTTCTTCCTTCAGCCCCCGCAGCAGATGCTCCGCCAGGCGGGCCTGCCCCGGCGCCGTCACTGTCCGGTTAACGAACTGAAACAGGCTGTGCCGGCCAAATATGTCAAGATCGAGCGCGTAAGGATGGCCGGAATCAAGAAAGGCCCCGCCATCGGCAAAATGGCTGAATTCGTGGTTCAAAGCCCGGGATTCACCGTCGGCCAGTCCGGCCCGGATCCCGGCTTCCTCCCCCGCCCTGCGCAGGGCCAGGTGATGGCGAACTCCCCAAACCAGGAACGGCATGGTGAGCACAAAAAAGCCTGCTCCCCAAAGAAAATTTGTGCTAATCAGTACAATTACCGCCGCCAGCCAACCAATAAAAACGACGAGCCGAACCAG
>ENA-ORXT01002019-ORXT01002019.1-marine-metagenome-genome-assembly--contig:-NODE-2019-length-25543-cov-4.863347_pt1 | contig 25543 bp, 20 predicted proteins | sample MGYA00237868_ERZ511482 | MGnify/ENA metagenome assembly ERZ511482
GATTCAGACTGGAAAACAACCGTTCTGTCTATGCAGACGCTGATGAGTTATGACGTCCATATCGGCGGGGAAACGGCTTTAGGCTTAGCAGGCCTAACACATTATCTAAATCTCTCGGGGGCAGAAGACGTATATCTTTACGGTGATACGCCAAGCTGGACGAAACGCTTACAAGCGCGTTATACTTTCATCTTGCGGTCTCGCAAATTATTCAAAACCGAGAAACTCGGCCTGAAAGATGCTTTCTCAGATGATGGCGAAGGCCGTGCAATAAACACCGCGCAGATACCCCCTTGGGAATGGCCGCTCATTGTCTCCGCGCCTGAGCGCGCAATTTTGGAGATGCTCAAGGAACTCCCAAAAAACACAAGTTTCCATAATATTGATATGATTTTTGAGAGCCTCACAAACTTGCGGCCCTCACTGCTGCAACGCGTGTTGAAGGACTGCACCAACATAAAAACGAAACGTCTCTTCTTTGTCTTTGCCGACCGCCACCAACATAGCTGGTGGAGGCATATCGACAAAGACGAAATAGATCTTGGTAAAGGCCCAAGGGCGCTCATAGACGGCGGGCAGATCCATCCGACCTACAATATCTCCGTTCCTCAAGACTTCCTGAAAAAAGAGGAGGGCGGCGAATGAGCTATTCCCGATCCTATGCTGCGCAAGTGGCGCTTCTTGTTCAAATCCTGCCGGCGGTCGCAAAGGAAGACTGTTTTGCTCTAAAGGGCGGCACGGCCATCAACTTGTTTTACCGGGACCTCCCGCGTCTCTCAGTTGATATTGATTTGACGTACCTGCCGCTTGAGCCGCGAGCCGAAGCGCTAACGAATATCAATGCCGCTATGGAGCGGCTGGCGGCCTCTATCGCGAAACTGCCCGGCATTCGGACGAAGCGCATCTTAGGGGGCGGGCAGGGAGCGACGCGCGTTCAAGCGAGTAAGCAGGCCGTTACGGTCAAGATTGAAACAACGCCCGTCACGAGGGGCGTTGTGTTCGATCCTGAAATCAAACGCATCTCTGCATCAGTAGAAGAGCAGTTTGGCTTTGCAGAAATGCAGCTCGTGTCTTTTGAAGACATTTACGGCGGCAAAATTTGCGCCGGGCTCGACCGACAACATCCACGTGATCTCTTTGATATCAAAAACCTTTACGAGAACGAGGGCTTAACAGAGGATCTCTACCGCGCGTTCTTAGTCTATGCAGCCAGCTCCAGTAGGCCTTTATGCGAACTCCTGAACCCAAATCTCAAAGACCTTAAAAGACTATTTGAAACTCAATTTCTCGGCATGACTGAAGACCTTATTTCCCTTGAGGCTCTTGAAAAGACGCGTTTGCAATTGATTGCAGACATCCAAAGCCGGCTAACCGGCCAGACGGCCGATTTTCTGCGAGGCCTGCAGGCCGGGACGCCGGCCTTCAACTTGATCGGCCTACCGAACGCGGCAGACCTACCGGCTGTCAAATGGAAGCTCATCAACATCAAGACGTTCATGGATACCCGTCCGGAACGCCACGCCGAACAAACAGCTAAACTCGAAGCCTTATTCTAGCAGGGAACAACACACAGAAAATGGCCAGCCAGCGACGTCTCAACCGCGGCGCCAAGGCCAACTTCTTATAATCACTTTAGGAGACAAAAGCAGATTTTTGGTAACGCGCATAAGAGGGACACTGCATGAGGGAAGATATAACTTGCCCGTTTCAAATTGGGGGCTCAATAATTAAGTGAGCCAACTCAGGCCAAGCCTTTCGAACGAGCTCTCGTTCGACCTTTTTTGTTTTGAATAAACGGCGACCTGCAGTCTGCCAATTGTTTCGTATGCGTTCAGCTTTGCGTCTCAAACCTTCGCCGCCAGGCTCCGCATATAACTTTTCCTCAAATCCAAATTCGCGAAGCACCCGAATAAAGGTCGCAAAAATCTCCCAAGCATTTTCAGCAAAAATATCTCCGGCGTGCTGTAAGCGTTGCGTTTGGAACCCTTCAACTTCTCCGCTTTGCCCCATCATAACGGCTCCCACCAGGCGCAAGAACCACGGATTCGGATTTTCTCCCCAGCCTTTTTTGCGGATTTCATCACCAATATCCGGGTAAAGGGCAAGCAACCTGTCCCAATTTTGGTGAGGGCCTACATAATCCTTAGCTTGCAACCGGACAAGGCTCTCCAGCAATCTTCTGGCCTCAGCGACAACAACAGGGTCGGGAGGAGGGACAGGTGGTTGATCCAGTTTAACGCTCGCTCTTTCCAGATCGAGCGTTAGATCCCCAAGTCCAATCATTCGCCGGTCCCAGCGGCGGTTATGATGCACAAATTGAACCGCCCATAAGCGCAGCGCCTTCGCCTCTCGGCTCGCTTCGATTGATACGGAGTCGACGCATAATGCGAGGCCGCCCAGTTCTGTGATTGTATCGACCTGAGGAAGTTTGGGGTCATAGGGGTCAAAATCTCGCATTACCCAAAGCATGGGAACTTTGTGATCTCTATAGACCTCCCGCCTGCGCACCAGTTCCTCCAGATAAGTGGAGGACAATTGCAGCTCGAAAGCCACCCGTTGATCGCCCCATAACGCGTTCAAATCAGGTTGTCGCCATCCCGCTTGCCTACCAGCGAAAAGTCGGCCCGTTCCAACATCTGTAAACGCCGGATCCAAATTGAGAAGTCCCAAGATGTCTTGACGCATCTTTGAGTGCTCCGCTCCCTCGGCGGCGCGGGCGTATTCTACATCTTTCCTATAGTCAGATCGCCGCCGGTCATCTTGCAAAGGGCAACTTGTTTTTTGGTCGATATGACGAAGGTGAAATTTATCAGGGACCTGATAGACGAGGGTGAGCCGTCCCTTGCAACTTGGGCAAGCATATGCTCTGCCGCCTTTAGCATTTGAACGGGCGAGAGCGTGTCTCCATGATTGTGCTCGAGAGACCGTAATAGAGCTGATTGCTTTTCGGAAGTCTCTGATCGTCTCTCTTCTCGTACAGAAAAATGTCTCAAGTAATATACGGGTAGCCGGTCGAGCCGGAGCTAAAAGGTCAAGTTTTGTCTCTTTTACTGACATCGATCACATCTTTTCTAAATGGCGTAGGGGTAACATACGCGTAAAAATCGGCCAAAATGAATCACAATCTTAGAACATTTTGAAGTCTGAGGGCGAGCGGAGCGTGCTAGGCCTTGTCTGAAATTGTTTTGCTCAACGAGAGAGCTTGTAGTTTTGAGTGAAACACTTGATTTTGGCCTCGTGACAATAATCGTGTAAATTTACGACACTTTTTGAAACGAAAAAAGGACAAGCGTCGCTCATAAAAGGTCTCCCGGTTATACTTTTTTGATCGCGCTGCAGGCCAGACTTTGTCGGCGGCTTTGGCAAGATTTAGAGCCCGGCTGCCGATCACGCTTTCATCCCAAAACTCGCAGTATAAAATCTCGCGATTTATCATTAGAATCGAGTCGCCCAGTCCATCCTTGCTTCACTCAAGACCCCGGCCCGCGTTGCCAATTACCGGTTAAAGCTCAGTTGTGAATAGCGCGAGATTGCCGAGAGTATTCTTCAATTTCTCTCATTGGGTAAATTGGTGGATTTCAGTTTGAGTGAATGGTCCAACCCAATCACTATAGCGGGTATGTATAAGCCCGTCCTCCGATATCGACTGAATGCCCGTAGGGAGGGCCCAGTTAAACCCCGCCAAATCTAGTCTAGCGACATAGTCTTAGATGCGGTTTCAGAGAGCCGTCTTGATTTCAGCCCATAACTTAAGCTTTAAGTGGAGTTTTAACTACTAAAATAGTGGCACAAGGCGCATTTTTGTTATATAAGTCTTTATATGATATCACTTATGAGCACAAAAGAAGCGCAGTCTGCTCTCTCAAACAATATACGAAACCGCCGCTTGGCATTGGACCTGACGCAAGCGGGCCTTAGTGAACGCTCAGGCGTGGCTTTGGCGACCCTGCGGAAATTCGAACAGACGGGTGCCGTTTCGGTAGAAAACCTATTCAAGTTGATGGCTGTTGTTGGGGGCCTCCAGGAAATGATTGAAGCGAGCGCGCAAAAGAAGACTACATTTACATCCATCGATGATGTGTTGTCGGGAACTCCAAATTTACCTCGTCAAAGAGGCAGGCGTAAATGAGTGTATCGCCCCTCACACAAGTAAAAGTGGGATTAGATTTTGGCGAGGAGGCCATACCGTTGGGCCGCCTCGCAAGTCGAGACCACATAATCTATTTTGAATATGCTACGGAGTTTTTGGGTCGAGGCCTTAGTGTCTCGCCCCTAAGATTGCCGTTGCAGCCGGGCTTGAAGACTTTTGATGCGAGCCTTTTTGATGGCCTGCCGGGACTATTCAATGATAGCCTCCCCGATGGATGGGGGCGTTTGTTATTTGACCGGTCAATGCGGGCGCAAGACATTCTGCCGGCGGAGTTAAGCCCGCTTGACCGCTTGGCTCATGTTGGGGTGTCAGGCACGGGCGCGCTCACTTATGCCCCCGATCACTCGCAAGACACCCCAAACGGCGATCTTGATTTGGACCGGTTAGCCCATCAAGTGCAGGACGTTTTAGAAGGTGAGGCGGAGGACGTGCTGGAGGAACTTCTTGCACTGAACGGATCGTCCGCAGGCGCGCGTCCGAAAGCTCAAATAGGTTTTGATAAGAAAAGCGGACGTATTATTCACGGTGCACACGCTATGGATAAAGGCTTTGAGCCATGGCTTGTGAAATTTGCCAATACGCAAGACGGACTGGATGCAGGCGCAACCGAACAAGTTTACGCACAGATGGCGAAATTAGCAGGCTTAGATATGATGGAGACACATCTATTCCCCGCAGGATCTGGGCCGGGATATTTTGCTACAAAACGTTTCGATCGTTTGGGCTCAAAGCGAATACACATGCACACAGTCAGCGGCCTTTTACATCATAATTTCAGAATACCTTCGCTAGACTATAAAGACCTTCTGAAGCTCACAAGACATCTAACCCGTGATGTGCGCGAAACAGAAAAAATGTACCGCATCGCAGTTTTTAACGTGCTGGCCCATAACAGGGATGACCATTCAAAAAACTTTACGTTTCTGATGGATGCATCCGGTGAATGGAAACTGTCCCCTGCATATGATTTGACATTCTCCTCCGGGCCGGCAGGGCAACAAAGTATGTTGGTCATGGGCGAGGGCAAACTGCCTCAGCAGTCTCATCTAGAAAAGCTTGGAGAGGCTTTCGACATCAAACGGCAAACCATAAGCGCAATAATTGGACAAACACGTGAAGCTCTACTGACTTGGACAGACCTTGCAAAAGATCATGGTGTTAGCGCAAGCAACCAACGGCAGATCAACTCACGCATTAACCCATAAAACCCAGTCAGCAAACTTAGCCGGCTAATCGTGAAAAATGTCAGATCGATCAAAGCTTCGTTTGTGAGTCCGACATTACCTTTTGGGTTTTCGCGCGGTCGACGTCCCGTAAGGCCTCTTTTGCCATTGATGTCAGAAGCCCGCGTGTCTTCGGCCAAGCCGAAATATTATCAGCGGTTAAATGGAGCTTTTGGGCAAGTAGGCTGAACATCCGCTCAAAATTGGTCTTATTTTGCAGGCGCACACTCTGATCAACTAAACGAGATTCGCTTGAGGAACATCAGACACTGGCTGGAAGATAAGTTTAGACAGGAGGCTCGACGTATTTCAGCGATACGAGCTGAATGACAGCTTTGCGTTGGCAAAACGCCTTCAAAAACAAAGAAGTGTTAAGCGGTTCGAGATTACCTACCTCAAAGTTTGAGCTGTCCGATCATTAATTCTTGAATGATAATCCTGCGATGCGGAGGTAATTTACGAGGTGTTGCCGATAGCCTTTAACGCTGGCCATGCCATCCGTTTTGTCGTTAACCGCATCATTCGAGCACGCCCACCCTACGAGACGGCCTCGCAGGCGGCTGTCATAAATCTCATTTTTTTGAAGATTTACTGGGTTTTAAACTAGGTTTATTTCCTGGAGTGCTCTTGTTGTCACGCCGACGTTTATCAAGTTTTCCTGTTGATTTAGCTATTGGTTTTGGACCAGGTTTAAGTGCCATGCTAATTCTCCTCAAATATAGCGAATGAGAACAGTATCTTTCACTACACACATGGTGATACATTAAATGTTTTCAATAGCTCACAAAACTGAGGAATGTTGCGGCTGAGGGCGAAATGAAAAAATAGGCTTAGTGACAACATTCGTGTAAAATTAGGACATCTTTTGGAACGAGAGCCAAGCTCTCTAAGAAACAACATAAATAACTGCCTCACGCTTTTAGGGCAGTTTAGCTTGTTTTTTAGGGTCTCGAATTTGCCACAGAGCGTACTCATTTACGATAAATTACATTTTGAACGATCTGAGAGGCTATAAATTGCACCAATTCTACCCCTTTTTGCTCTATTGTGTTACCAAAGCGATGTGACGGCGGCTATTATCACCCGCTATCGCAATAGTTAGAATTTCAAAGCCTGAACCGGCGTTTTATCTTTCCGTTTAGATGTCGCTCTCGGGCCGCGTCATAAACGACAAGCTCAATTATTGAAATCTTGACATGTACGGGTTATTACCGTACGCAATGCCGGTATCTAAAGGACCTTACTATGGCTCGCGCCGTACGCAAATCATCATCAGCGAAATCCGAGCGATTTGAAGTTAGGCTTCAATCACGGTTTAAAGCACGTGTCGAGAAAGCTGCCTTATTGTCCGGCTATAACCTCTCTGAGTTCACGCGCCGGTCAGTGATAGACTCGGCTGAAGCCGTTATTGAGGCTCATGAGCGCACTCAGCTCACGCCTGCTGACCACGCGGCCTTTTTTGAGGCTATGAACGCGCCTCAAACTACCGCCGCGCTTGCAGAAGCTCTGGATCGTCATTCTCAAGAGGTTGAGAGCCTTTAAGAAGCTCCTCCTGAAATGGCAGCTTTATTTCGGATCGAGGCTTTCGATAAGTCAAAGCACAAGCGGGATGGTTTTGAGTCCGGGATCAGCGCTGTAGATCAGTATTTCAGTAAGACTGCAGGGAAGCTCTCAAAGGCCGGCAACGTCAGTTTCTTTGTCATGGTTGAAATTAAAGCCCCTGACATCGTTATTGGCTTTTACACTCTCAACGCACACGCTGTTTATTTTGCAGACCTCCCGGCCAAATATAAACGCGCGAAGCCGGGGCACGGCCAGATCCCCGCGGCTTTTATATCTATGATGGGGATAGATGCTGAAAGGCAAAATGAAGGGCTAGGGGCTCTTTTACTGGCGGACGCCCTAAAACGGATTGCCAAAGGCGCTGAAGCCGTAGGCATCGCGGTTGTGCTGCTGGATGTCATCGATTGCGGTGACCCAGAAAAGAGAGTGAGGCGGCAAGCATTCTACACTAAGTTTGGTTTTCAGCCGCTTCCATCGCAACCTTCTCGGCTTTTTCTTCCGGTCGCCTCAATTGGAAACTCTGCTCCAGCATAGATAGCACCGAATGTTAGCCCATCCTTCATGATCAAGGAACAAAATCTTATCGTTTTTTCCGGGTTTTACAGGGTTTTGAGATACTCTAAAAGTGCAAGACGTTCTTCATGAGAAAGTCCGGTTACAAAATTATGTCCGGTATTCAAATTACCTGAAAGCCGGGTATCTATCATTGTTGTGTGCTCTGCGGCTTCGGTCTGAAAGCCTACATGGATTGGATCAAATTCGGTGCTTCCGACGTGAAATGTCACGGGCCTACAACGACCTTCCGGATCCGGGCAATTGCCATCTAGGTCTCGCGGGGGGATTAACAGGTCATATAAGGTCGGCACAGATCCATTGTGCAAATAAGGCGCGGAAGCCCATATACCTGTGAGGGGCCGCGCACGGTAGGCGTCGGCGTCAAACGTTAGCTTATAAGGGTCTGCCTTCAGGCCTTTTTCAATTTCGTCCTGCGTAAGGTCACGACGAATAGCGGTATTGGCGCATTCATCAATCCGGGTATCTGCTTCGGCCGCATAGCCGCCGCTAATACTGTCATAGATCGCACTATTAGCACTTTCCTCTTTACTGATCGTCGCATCGACTTTGCCGCGGGCGAGTTTTCCAAACCCATTCCATGAATCTGTCAACGCGCTAATGCTGAAATCGCCCCGGCACGTTACGGGTTGAAAAGAGCCTGCGATTGACGCCGACACGACCTCTTTAAGTAAAGTCAGTTTTTGTTCTTGAGACTGCACGAGAACGTCTGGGTCCTTTTTGGTAGGCTTCCCGCCAAGACGCCCTGAGAAAGCGCCCTGCCTAACCCCTGCTTTTGCTGTGTTAGGGTCAGTGCCGATATATTCAGACTGCACTAAAGTTATGGGCAGCTCACAGCTTTCCTTTTGATAAAACGGTTTATCTCGGTAGTTATCACTCGGAATACTGTGGCAGCTCGAACAATTATTTTCGATACCTGGAATTTTGACCAAACCTTTGTAAGCTTTCTTTCCGTGATATATATCAAACCCTTTATCTATCAACGCCTGATCACTGAGGGGGGGTAGAACTTTTTGTTCAGCGGCATCTTCCCATTTGGGCGATTTTAAAGACTGAATCCAATAGTCAAAAAGCTGAAGGTTCTCCCGCTTCACTGTAGAACAATAGCCTGGCAGAATATTGTTTTCCGTTACGTCAACTTGTCCAAAAACACCTAATACTTGCCCTGTATTCCGGCCCAAAACGCCGCCGCGAGAGACATTATTCGCACTTCCATTCCACTGAACGCGCCCCATAAAAGGCGTGTCCCAAAGCACCGGATAGCTTACGGGGGCATCTGGAACCCGCACATTACCGTGAATGGCTGCCAGGGTTGATATGGCCATGGCTTCGCTTTGGCCATCAACAATATCATCAGCAGGGGCTGGAAAGTCTAACCCTAAGTCACGCCCAAGAACTTGGTTGAAGATAACGCCAAAAGCATCTACTCGGCCATGGCCGTGAGGCGCATCAGTCGGGATTGTATCTGAATTTCTTCTTTGCCAGGCTTGGCGCTCTGCCGAAGCGACTAATAGACGCTGCCGTAAGCTATCAAGATCAACCTCCTCGTCTTCGTTGATACGTTTGGCTAATCTTATCAATTTGTCTTGGTCTTTTAGCGTTTCTACGAGACTATCATCTAATGCGCCAAATAGACCCATAAAATCACCCATAGCCGCGCCGCCTTCAACACGTATAGTTTTCCCTTTATAGCTTAAATTAGAGGTATGGCAGGCCGCACAATTGATCCCAAGCATCGGGTTCTTCGGCGTTCCGTCTACGGTAAATCCGATCGGCAATTTGCGATTCTTAAGCGATTCAGAGTCAGGATAGATTTGGTTTGGTGTTTTGATATTCAATTTTTTGGTCAATTTACCACTTAAGGTATCTGACTGATAAGCAAGGTAGCGGTATTGTTTTATAACAGGCCCATCATCAGCGAAGATTAAATTCTGCGTATTTGGCATTTCCAAATTTAGAGCAATATCAAGCGGTAAAATATAAGAACCTTGCGGCGTGTAGTAGTAGCGATTGCGATACCGATCGTCCCATCCTTGGTCCAAGAAGACAATATCTGCTTCACTTAAGCCGTTGTAGGCTTTGTCATTATCTTTAGCTTTTCCATAGCCAACGTAACTTGAGACGTTGGTGAAGCCGCCTAAAAATACGATGAGTAAATACCCAATAATGAGGCCGGGAACAGCCATAACGGTTATAACTTTGTTCCACCTACTTCGGGCGAACCAGCTTGGAAAACGAGCAATCTTTTTGAAAAATGCTTTCAGAAATTTCATAGTGAAGCCCCATCGTCGGAGACCCACCTATAAATAATAATGACCTTCCTGTCACCTTGAATAAAATATGAACTCGTGTTAAAGTTTCAAAGATTGTAAGCTTCGTCTTTAATCATGCCGGGGGGCACCATGATAAAAAAAAGAAAACTATACTATAATCTTTGCTTGGCGATAAGCCTTTTTACCATGGCTAGTTGTTCGGCGGGCGGAGATGCTCAGCCCCGCTCTCAGACTACCAATGGAGCAAATTTTCAAGATGTTGCTGATCCGCCGATTGTCGCCAATCCGAGTGGCAGAGACAGTCTGATCCTGCGCCCGTTAGATTTCAACGCTAATGATGTCACGATATTATTTCCGCCGCCGACCAGCCAAAGCGATATGGTGAAAATGATCCGGCTGACGGACTTCGATGACGGGCGGGTTCTGCCACAAGCTATATTTAACCAAGCCATTGCGCTTGCAACGGGACCCGCAGGCACAGTAAAAAACACACGTCATAAAATTGGGTTTAGGTCGACGCCGCTAAGACAAGAATGGGTAATTTCTGCTATTCGGATTGACCCGGGAGCGCCCGGATTAAGCCAAGACATATTTGATAAATTTGGGAAGTCGCCACAAATACGTCTCGTCGCGCAGCCCATAAGAAATAATGACGGCGCTTTGGATGTTGATGATATTAGTCTTCATCTTGTTTATGCGTTTCACGGGCCGGACCAGGTCGGTGCTTGCGCGTTGCACAATTCACCAGATATGTTGCGTTTTGCCACTGCAGTGGATGATCTAAAGGCTATAAAGGACAAGTTTGCTTCCGAACACGACGTTAACACATCAGGGCCTTTAAATGTACATCCCGCTTTTAATGTTGCGGGCCGTGAATTTAAAGACGCCTTACAAGATTTTCTCAATACGCACTTAACGGATGATACGCTTTTTGCAGTCTCTATTGCAGGTATTCCCCAACGTTTTGAACCTTGGATATTTTTGGCGATGGAGAATACGAACACAGGCCTGAGGCCCATTCCCAGTCCCGCTGTCATTCAACCCAGCCAGGATCCACGCCAAGCGCATTTTTCGCAAATGCTCAATTTCACAGGGGATACACCTCCTGTCATGCCATCGCCGGCAACGCGAAATCGAGCATCCATTGATTGCGGTATAAACTTCCCTAATTCTGTTACCGCACAAGTTCCTGGAGCCGGCACGTCAACCGCTGAGTCTTTCGCGGGCCGTGAAAGCATAGACACGGTTTCTGCCGTTATTTCTGATGCCGCCGCCAGTCATTTTTTCAATACGGATTGTGTGAGCTGCCATACAGAAACCCGAAAGCAAATCGATGATGTACGCCCGCGATCGGCGCGCGCAGAGATGGTAAACAAGATTGCGGCAGATTCAGGGATTGACCCTGCTGTTATTCCCCACGGGAATTGGAATGTCCGAGTTTTAGGGTGGGCGCCAATTGACGAGCTCAACAATACGCCTGGTGCCCATGCGACTATCTCCCGCCGGGCGGCGACCGAAACTCATGAAGTAATTGAGTGCTTTAAGACTGGGCGATGGCACTTGGAAGATGAAAGCTGCTTGACAGAACAGTAATACCATAAACTCGGGGATAAGGCTGACATGGCAAAGAACATCCTAATTTTTTCAGACGGAACCGGTCAAGCGGGGGGGCTGCGGCCCGATCAACGTCTATCTAACATCTATAAACTTTATCGAGCTATGCGTTCGGGCCCCGATAGCCCGATAGCACCAAACGAGCAAATTGCTTTCTATGATGCCGGCCTTGGTTCGGAGACGGAGAATGCTCATCATAAATCTCGCCTTGCCCGCTTTATCAGCAATTCTTTTGATCTCGCATTCGGGCTCCGCTTGACTGATAACATAATTGATTGTTACGCTTTTATAATAAAGCACTATGAGCCCGGCGATCATATTTACCTTTTTGGATTTAGCCGAGGCGCTTATACTGTGCGGTGCGTCGCGAGTGTCATGCATCTATGCGGCGTACCTGAGCAGCTTGGGGGGGGCGGGGCATTACCAAAATTTGGAAAAAAATTACGCCTCATTGCCAGAGAGGCAGTTAATAAAGTCTACAAGCATGGCTCGGGAAAGGGGCGCGATGACTACCGCCCTGAACGGCATGAGCTAGCCCGCCGTTTCAGAACTAAATATGGCGCAAATAATGAACACGGCGCGCCTAACGCCGCACCATATTTTATCGGTACATTTGATACGGTAGCCGCCTTGGGGTCTCAAACGCTTGTCTTATTGTTAAGCGTTGTTCCGATCATTGCTGTAGTCGGACTGATATACGCCGCCTCATTCGTTTTGCCTTTTGAGTTTCCTTTGAAATCACTGATTACTGTCATGGCGGCCATCGCCATTGGCCTTATTGTTTATATATCCAGGCTCCTGTTTCTGCGGTTCAAGTGGATTAAGGACTTCCCCAATAAAGGGGACTTTAAATTCCATTTCACAAAGCCGAGCAAGCAGTACTACCGCCAGGTATTAGATCCCCGCGTCATGTATGCGCGGCAAGCAAATGCCATTGATGAAACCCGGCTTAGCTTTACACGTGTTAAGTGGCAAATTTACCCTGACAATGTGCCGCCGGAGCGCAAAGAGGACGAAGCGGAATGGTTTCAGCAAGTTTGGTTTGCGGGCAATCATTCAGACATCGGCGGGAGCTATCCCGAGGACGAATCGAGGTTATCGGATGTTTCATTAAACTGGATGGTAGAACAGCTTAACAGCATTGAAACCCCCCCTCTCTTTAATATGGAAAGACTCAAATTATATCCTGATGCGAAGGGCATGCAGCATGATGAAGTTAAAGCTCAGGCTGACAGAAAGCCAAAATGGCTCCCTAGCTTTCTCTGGATGAAATGGAAATCTGCCCCGCGCAAAGAGGCGAGGGGGGCTCCCACGCATCCATCTGTATACGAGAGGTTCAAGGCTAACTGCGTTCTACAATATGATTGCGTAGTCCCGTACCGCCCAGAAACTTTGCGTCTCGATAAAAACTTTCAGGGATTTTACGGAGATCTTCTGAGAGAGAAAAAATGAACTAATCGTCGGAAAAGCCAATTGATGAGAGATGCGGGAATCAGAGCCTGTATACAGCAAAGATCAGGCAAATTAGAATCTTAGCATAATTTTTTAGGGGAAAATTTTGTGATTAGTGATGAAGAAAAAGCCGCACTGCGCGAGCAAGAAAATTCCCGCGTCCGCACTGCGTCCGAATTGGAGCGCGCCTTACGTTTGCGTGCGGAGCGTTGTCGTTTAGTGTCTATCATTTCCTTAGCCTTGATTGTAGGCCTTCTGTTTGTAGGGGGCCTTCTCGGATATCAGCAGCTCAATTCAGTTAATGTAGCTCAAACAAAAGTAATTGAAGATGCTTTCCAATCACACATAAACGGTTTTAAGGTCGCCGCGACAAAAGATTTGGAAAAATTAGAGCGTGATCGCAGTGGGTTAGGCAGGGAATTTTCGAAAACATCCCAGCCAGAGTTAAGTAACCTCAAGGGCCGTCCAGTCGACTTTGTAAATGATGAATACCTTATTTTCCTTTTCACTTTTTTGCAAAGGGGTGAGGCGATGGCCTATACAGTGCGATTTGGAAATGAGGTTGTGGTGGGGAAAGCGTTTCCATTAAAACTAAATCCCTCTGATATAAGAATTCGCCCTCAAGGAAAGTTTCTAGTAATTGAAGACACACAGTCTTTCTTTGGCGACAACAAAAATCGAAATCCTCTACGCTACGTAAGTTCGGATTTAGGAGAAAATTTTTCTGCATTAGGTAGTGGCGCGGTCAATTTATGCAGTATCGAACCAGGAAACGAATCGAACGATCAAAATATAAGCATAGGTCCCCACTTTTACGAAACCGTGGCTACTGTTGGGTTATTTGAATATCAATCTTGTCCGGACGGCACTGTTTCCTTCATCAATTCTGAATTAAATGGAACACCAAAGAGATCTCTCCTGAAAGGATTGGCGCTCGACGAAGGTGGAAATCATTATATATTTATTGGAAATAAAAAAGGTCAAGTTGGAGAAGTATCTAGACAGCCTAATCCAAACACTCAGCTTAAGAGCATAAAGTTTGTTTGGACAGATAATACGCAGCTCACAAAATCAAATATTTATGAGGCTCCCTTCTTCGATTTTGACGTTAAAAATGACGAAATAGTTTTCGCTGATATTGAAGAAAATAAACTAGTCTTGACTAGTTGGAACCCATTTACAAACGACAAAGTAAAAGAACGTTTTTCTTTTCCAAAAAATGACGTTTGGTCTAAGATTTTAGAATTATATGACAACGCTAGAAGATATGATCGGAACGATTCAGATGTTCAACTAACGGTAAATGAAAGACCTAGTGGAACAAGTTATCAATTAAGTTTTCGGGCTGACGAAGGAAATAGTTTTGGCGTTCTGACGGAAGCAACATCGGATGATGCGATATTTATATTGGGAAGCATTGAGAGGCAAAATGCTGAATCAATTCTCTCCAGGGAAAAGATTAGTGAGGACTTTTATAATTACAATATTTTCTATCGTAATTCGAAAAAAACTAGCACTGTAAGAGCTCCAAGTTTTATAGAATTTGATTTTTTAAGAATTGTGAATAAGCACTGGATAGGTTTAAGTGACGAAATTATTTATCAGACTGAAGATTTGTCCAGTGATAAACTGCTAGAAGGTATGTCTGATGATAAACACTCAGAGGCTAAATGGATTGCTAGATACCCAAAAAAAGGGAAGTTTCATTTTTTGTGGAAAAATAAATTAATGTCTTTATCTGATCAAGCTGATGGCGCCGCTTTTTTGGAATCGAGCTGGAGTAAAGCGAATTTGGATGAATGGGGGAATTTTGAAAATTTGGAATCTGTCACAGATTTAATCGCTACCATTACCAAGGAACAACAGAACGACCAGCTTGTCGTTACTTCAGAAAATTCCGATCGTGATCGGTTTGTCATCCCTGCCAAAAGTGTCGTTTATAATGATTTACTCACCAATCTCGCAAACCTCAAAGCTTTAATGGCTGCGAAGAGCCATGCTGAGGAAAGCCATCTTGATCATGCAGCCCATGACGGCGCAGATAAAAGTGTCTTAACCTCTGACTTTATCACCTTATCATTGTCTCGGTTCTTACTGATCGCTTTGATTTTATTCGCCGTTCAGTTGATGATCAACTTATCTCGATATTTCACTAGGTTAAGTGCATATTATAATGCTCGCGCTGATGGCATAGCCTTAATTCTGTCAGATAATGATCTTTTGAAGGGTAAATTGCCCAATGAAATTACTGCCATTTTTTCATCATTATCACCGGACTTAGTGGACTTCGGAAAAACGCCCAATACCCCATTTGGGGAAATTACAGAAGCTGCAAGGAAGCTAGCCGAAGCAGCGGCGAACATTAAAAAGTGAACTATCAATTTAAAAAATTTTTGTCGCGATAGTTTGTATCTCTAATTAGAATTCAAAATCACAGATTATGTGCTTTCCTGACGCTTTGTCGAAGTGTTCTGTTAGGACCACTTCGTCCCTTTGAGCATTCCTGCTTTTAATATTCGGTAGCGGTTACGAGGAAGGATACCTGATCTCAGGCGATGGTCTTTTTCTTCCCACATGAACACAGGGCTATTAAAAACCCTGTAGCGGCTACGTCTAGCCCGGCGCCGCATCTCAGCGCGAGCATTACTTCGTACGCTAGCTTTAACGGCGGTGGCGGCGAGGCTATCAAGCAAATCTAAGGCCATGGAGTTGGTTTGAACAAAATTAGGAGCTCCTATTTTGCGCGCATCGATTAGAAACTGTAGGCTTTTGGCTTCCAGCACCTCAGCGCTGCTATATTTTTCGTCCACAGCACAAGCCCAAGCAGCAATGATGGATGCATCACTGATATGAGGCGCGAGCCGGGCGAGATTATAAGCCCAGCTAATATATTTTGTGATCTCTCCGGACTTAGCGAACAGTATCGCTGCAAGCGTCGCAGCCCAAGGGTTACTGTTTTTTTGTTCGAAAAGCGGGCGCACAGAGCCAATTTCACTGCCAACCCACTCCAAAATGACCTGCGCTTCATCCTTATCAAGTCGTGAGAGTGCGCTCAACAAGGCTTCAAGGTGAGCATTATTCGCACCTAATGCGACGGTGAGATCCAGGACGCCTTGTTTCATCACCGGGAATATGCCGATGCGCGTCCCGCCTATAAAAGCCGGGACGGGGACACGTATTGCCGGCAGACTCTGAATTGTGATTGTGAATCGATAACGACTGTCGTAATCATGGTCTATTTGGCTTATGTTAAACCACAAATCGTCATATTCACCTGACTCAATTTCGATTTTGGCGTTATCTGCAGGCACCCATCCCCCGGGCGGCGTGGCTTTTGATAACCCTACTGTAAAACTGCGGAGAGAAATTTCGTCGGCAGACTCTGCTGAATTGCCCTCATCGCCTTTCCTCTTGCCGGATAAAGTGAGGGGAGCCGCATCCTGACCTCGAGAAACTTCCATCCCTTTTTCCGTAATAAGGTCATGAACTCCCTGCGAGTTTGAGATTTCTTTTAATGCGCGTGGAGCTGTGCTTTTTGCAGCCCTCAAAAAGGCGCGAGTGCTCTTAGAGGAGGCCGCTCCATATGAATTATGTAGGATAGAGTTGCGGCGGGACTGGACATGAAATTGTCCCATTTCCATTAGAGATTGACTCGCTTTGTGGTTTTCGCCGCTGCTTTCTTCATCGTTGATTGCGCCTAGATCAATTTCCCCCATATTAGGGGAGAGTTTGACACGCCCGATTTTCTGAGAGCTTATAGCTGCCAAATCAATGATGATAATCCGGTAATCGCCGGGATAGAGTTTTTGAGAGACAGTTTTTCGGGGGCCCGCCATAACAAAGTCCACCCCATCATCACCATCCAAGCGGATTAGGCGAATGCGGTAGGCATTAGGCCCTGGGGATTTAAAGACGAATTCGAAGCCACCGTCACGATTATATTGTCTATTCATCTGACACCTCCACAGATTGCGCGGGGGGGATTGCCATGACGCGGGCAGTGTAGGGCGCAGGCCTGATTGGGGAAGTTATTTCAATATCGAGACTGCCTCCGGGGTTCACGCGCAGTCGCCAAGTCTCTTCGGTATCTGCAATATCACGGATAAAAAGCTCATCACGAGTTTCGCTATGAATAACAGCTGCTTTGCTGGCGCTTTGTAAAATACCAGATGGACTACTTGTCACGTCAACAGGAATTCTGGGCGCGCCCACTCTTAAAAACTGCTGATCGTAGGAGGGCGCTTTGAGTATCTCTGTGTGGACATTCTTTCCATAAGCAGACTTGGCGACTTTGACGACACCGCCCGGAATTTCCTTGGCTGTACTCACCCAGCCGTCGGGGGTGTTCTCAACGCAGCTATTGCTCAGCCCATCGATCAGGGCCTCGGTAAAATAAGCTATGCCGCCGCCGGCCGGGGCATGGGCAAAATCACCAAAATTTGAACCTGCCAGCGCCAGGCTGGTCACCTTACACTTGGCCATTTGACTTATATTCGCTCTTGCCGGTTCATGGGCGTTGACACCATCAACCATTTCCGTCAGCTCATTAAGCACCTCCTGACAGGCATCCAAGAACAGCCAAACAGCGCCTGCGTCTGTAGCTGCGGGTATATGGCGAGCCATCGAGCCTATGTTAAGTAGTTGAGTCCACCTTTTAAATCCTTCAGTTTTAATATCCTCCATAACGGCAAGAGCACCTTCGTCACGGCCAGCCACTCCGTGTGAGCAAATATAGAGCAACAAATGATCGCCTTTAAATCCTATACCAGTATCTATGGGCCGGCAGCGTGTAAGCCAAGCATCGCAAGCCGCATCCACATTAGCCATAGTGCCAGGATCAACATTTTCGTTCACGCGGGGGTCCCGCGTTGGGTGACATCGTGAAACAAGGTCCTGGCCGCCTAAGTCGATACCTGGATCTGAAACAAGACACTCTACAGAGGCGAGAGGAACCTGAAAGTTTCTCGCGCTCGCTTGCTCCATGAGAAATTCGATTATGGCTCTTGCGCTATCAGCGCAGGTTTTGCGGTCGGCATTTCGTGCGGGCGGAAGGTTCGGAAAGCGGCCAACACCTATAATGAGGGCATGCATCACCGGTTGATCCGCTGAAAGCTCGTCCCCGATAGGGGCAGCGCCGTCAGCAGCGAAGGGGCGGTGGTAGATCAAGCTCATGTAAGCAAGCCTGCAGTCCTCATTCTTTTGCGGAGACGTTTGTGAAAAATGGAGGATACAAAATAAGCGCCGTGGGCGTTGAATATATTAGCTTTGGTGTTGACCCTAAATTGCTCCGCGCCGTCAAAAACTTCGGTGACAGTAAAGGACAGGACATCCATTTGGTTGTAAATATGCCACCAACGCGAGACGCAAGCAGCGCGGGCTTGCCGTGTGTTAGCCTGGCTGGTTGCAAAAAGAGAAAGCTCTTCAAATAGACCGACTTGTGTGCCCACTGTCAGCAGAAGATCTACCTGAAGCGGAAACCCAAGATCGGCTTCTATCTCGGTCACGGCAGCTGGGTCAAATAGCATATCAACAAGAATATTTGCGCCCATGCTATGGCCCGCCAAAATCAGCTTCTCGTTTGACTGCTGAGCTTTCTTGGCTGCGTTTACAATTGTGTTTCTGACAACGGTCCTTATTTGGGACCGGCGCGGGGCGTCTTTAATGTAGGCGAATGCATCACCTAAAAAGACGGCTATTTTAGGTGTCAACTTTCGGGCCTTTTTTGCTATAGGTCCATCTACTAGATCAATAACGCCGCCGGCGATTTTACCACCAATTTTTTTTAGAGTGTTCCCGAGGCCAAGTGAGGTTGTATCACCATCAGCCGCAAGCAATCGGACGTCAAATTCGATTTCAGAGCTAAGTTTATCCATGAACTGATCGTCATTGGTTATAGTATCATCCAGCCAGGGGGGAGTTTTCATGCCCTCTTCACTGTCGTCGCTTCGCTTGATCAAATAGTCCGCTATGTTACTTGCAATTTCAACGCTCTCATCACCCAGGTTGTGACCGCCGTCCACCGCTGCAATAGCCAACGAATTTAAGAGGCCGGGAAAATCATCCTTGGCCATTTGTGTCAATATGTTGCCGCCCAGTCCTATATCTGTGGTTGACGCCAGGCTTCCGACATCCTCGCCCCCTGCGCCGCCAAGTGAGGTATCACCAAGCGCGAGAAGCGCACCTGATTTGCCCTTAGGGACAGTTTTATAGGTCTCCTCACCGGGAGCACCATGTGGAGCCCAATGCGGATTGTGATAGGTAACGGCAGTTTCTTGAAAGCAGAACTTATCAAAGAACTGCTGACGGTGTTCAGAAACTTGATTATATAGAACGGGGTCTCTCGGGGCGGCCACTCCGTGAACAAAAACTATCTGAACCATGAAAGCTCCCCAAAGCGCCTTAGAGGGATCGCTAGTATTCGGAATTCAGATTGCGCCCCTGAGTTAGTAATAATTAACTCAACTTGACAGAAATGACAAGAGTTTCAATATTGTTTGGAATTTTGTGGCAGGGTCGCGCGAAGCCCTGGTTAGCTTTGACCCATATCTGTGCAATGGGCAGGTGAAAAAAGTCGTAGAAAACACCGCCAAAAGAAATCACGACGGCCGTAAAACGTCAAAATTGGCTGACATAGCCAAATGATTAGAGATGAATATGAGTGCTGACATCGAAACAGGCAAAGTGGGCGACTCTTTTGAAGACATCCTGAAAGAGCAGGGGATCTATGAGGAGACAACGGAACGTGCCGTTAAGCGTGTCTTGGCTTTTGAACTCGCCGAAGAAATGAAAGCCAGGGGCATTACCAAAGTCAAAATGGCTGAAATGCTCAATACAAGCCGGGCTCAACTCAACCGCCTGCTCGATCCGGACGCGGACAACGTCACTTTGTCCTCGCTCTCCAAAGTCGCCAAGATGATGGGCCGCTCGATTCATCTGGAACTGCGCTAAAGTCATAAAGGCTTAGCTTTCGGTGCAGTTGAGATACGCCGCGTTAAATTGGCTTCCGGTCGTCGCCTGAAAAGCGAGATTGGGTTATTTCTGGCATCCGTATGTCCGTCGTCATATAATTTGTCCCAGATTTCGGCCCGGGCTAAGAGAGACTTTGCTCATCGTGTGGTTTGATATTAGGCGACGGCTTTGCGGTATTGCAAGCGTCGGTGTTCGATAGTTTTAGCTTTGATCCTTTCTCTACGTTTCAAAATGGATTGAGCGCGGCCGAAGTAGACATCAGCAGGTGTCACATTGCTCAGGCTCTCGTGATAACGCTCATGATTGTAATGCTCCACGAAGCCTTCGATTTGGCGCTCCAAGTCTCCGGGTAGAAAGTAATTTTCCAACAGGATTCTGTTCTTTAGCGTTTGATGCCAACGTTCGATCTTGGCCTGTGTTTGCGGATGATAGGGCGCCCCTCGAACATGGCTCATGTTGTTGTCTTTGATGTAGTCAGCCAACTCATGTGAGATGTAACTGGCCCCATTATCAGACAGCAGTCGAGGTTTGTGAACGACATTGGCCTGATCACACCCCGACGCCTCGAGAGCCATATTTAGCGTCTCTGTCACGTCTGACGTCTTCATCGTGGAACATAACTTCCAGCTAATAATATAGCGCGAGAAGTCGTCTAAGATTTCGATAAATACATCCGGCCCCAACCGATGATTTTGAAGTAGGTGAAGTCGGTCTGCCACATCTGGTTTATGGCTTTTGTCTTATCCCTGAACTCACTCGCAGCCTTCATCACGATAAAGGCCGGGCTGGAGATTAGGTCATGGGCCTTCAGAAGACGGTAGACTGAGCTTTCTGATACGAAGTAGCCCTTCGTATCAGTGAAACGCACAGCCAACTCCCGCGGCGATAACTCCGGTATCTCAAGCGCCATATCCAGAATGTCAGATCGGATATTATCCGGTATTTTGTTCCACACGCGCCCTGGGTGAGGTGCACGATCAACAAGTCCGTCTTCGCCGTGCTCGAGATAGCGATCATACCAACGGTAAAAGGTGCGTCGCTGCACGCCAAGCTTATCGAGCGTCCATTTTGCAGGGCGCGATGAGCGCTCCACCAAGCGGATAATCTCCAAATTTTCTGATGCGGGATACCTCATGAACCTTCGCCCCCATTTCCTAGCATGCTTTTTTTAAGCAGGCGGTTTTCCAAGGTCAGTTCGGCAACTCATTCCTTCAACTCGCGCGCATCTGCCCGTAGCTCTTTGACTTCCGTGGAGTTGGCTTGGCGGGTGATGTCTCCTGCCAACCGTTTCTTACCCGCTTCCAAAAAGTCTTTAGACCACTTGTAATAAAGACCTTGGGCGATGCCTTCTTGCCGGCACAACTCCGCAATGCTTTCTTCACCGCGCAGGCCATCCAGAACAATGCGGATTTTCTCCTCGGCTGAATACTGCTTACGGGTCTTACATTTGATGTCATTGACGATACGCTCGCCGGACGTTGTTTTACTCTGTCTCATCTTTTTCTCCATGAAAATGAAGGTGAGCGAAAAGTCTCTCTTAGCCCAGACCTAAATCTGAGGCACAAGCGCTGACATTAAAAGTTTGTCAGAGCGCTACAAGAACAACAATTTGTTGAATTCATCGAGATTAAATTTAACGCCAAAAATGGCGTTTACGGTTCGGTAATGATTATTTCATGAATCGTAAATGACGACCCTATGCCGTTTCTCATCGGGTTCACAAAGACAATAAGATCATCGGTTTCATCGCCCTTAGCAAGCACGCGATCAACGCCCGGCTCAGGCTGGCGGCCAAATACAGCACGAATTTGCTGCCGTACGCCGACATTATATTCAAGTGCCCCAATGTTAAGCGTTGCGAAATTTGGAGCTGAAAGCGGTTGTCCATCTTCTTGTCGCGACGATACTATAAACATGCTAGTTGGTTCGCCAGAAACCTTCAGTGGCGTAAAATCAACGACAATCTCAATCCTGTCGACCCCACGAATTGAGGTTACCTTCTTCTTGCTTACAAAAACGTCGAGATCGTCAACGTGGACCCCAATCGAACCGTCTTCCTTCAATTGGTAATTTGAAAATTCAGAAGGGGGCCGTCTCTTTTGACTAGCTAAGTAAAGACCGTGTTTAATTTCATGATCACTTGACTGCTCAGAAGTTGCGGTAAGCGAAGTATCTATACTTACAACATTTACACTAGTATCTGAGCTTTCTGATGGTAAACATGAAGCCATACACATAACCCCGATGCAAATAAATATTGAATTTGTTGTAACTCTGATCGGAGAAATGTTCATAATAAACCTCATTGCTGTCTGACATAACACAATGCACGCATTGTTATAGCGAATTTTTTCTAGAGGCAGAAGCACTTAATTTTGCGGCATGGGACTATAATAAGTGAGTTCTCTGAGGTGGTCCTGATTGATTGGACAGTTTCGCGGCTTACTTAAGGTGTGCTTTGGTTTCATTTATGCCGCGAGTTTCCTTTTTTCTGTCATCCCATAGGCCATGTCAGGCGTGTTGCCGTCAAGAGCTGAGTGGGGCCGTTTTTGATTATAAAAGCTAATCCAATCGCCGATGACTCTATGAGCTGCGTGACCCGTGCTCATCTCATGCACATATACCGCTTCATATTTGAGCGGATGCCAGAGCCGTTCAATAAAAATATCGTCAAAGTAACGCCCGCGATCATCCATGGAGATGATGACACCCGCAGCTTTCAAACAGCTGGTAAAGGCCAGGCTTGTGAACTGACTGCCCTGATCCGAATTGAAGATTTGCGGCGGGCCGCAAGCTTCAATCGCTTTATCCAAAGCTTCTAAGCAGAACCGCGTGTCGAGCGTATTAGACAGTCGCCAAGATAGCACCCGCCGCGTGGCCCAGTCCATGACCGCGACCAGATATAAAAAACCTCGCTGCATAGGAATATAGGTGATGTCCGTGCACCAGACATGGTTAGGGCGTGTGATGGAGAGCTTACGCAGTTTGTAAGAATAAACCCTGTGCTCGGGATGCGGCTTGCTTGTATTGGGCTTTTGATAAATGGCTTGCAGCCCCATAGACCCATTGGTCACCGTACGCGGTGACGCCCGGATGCTATGCCTTCAAGGGCCAAGGCCGCTTGCATCTGGCGAGACCCATAAAATGGATATGCTATAAACAACTCGTCAATGCGCCGCATCAACGCCAGCGTCTCTCCGCTTTCGCCCCTCGGCCGATAATAGGCCGAGGAGCGGCTTAGCGATAAAATCTTGCACTGGCGCGACAGAGATAAATCTGCATTGCCGGGCTCAAGCATCGCCTTGCGCTCACTCATCGATCCAAGCCGCGTGACAAAATATCACGCTCCATCGTCAACCTTCCTATCTTGGCGTGTAAATCTTTAATCTTGGCATCCATGTCAGAGGCAGGAGCGCCGGACTTGCCGTTCGCGAACACACCGCTAAGCCCATCTAAAGCTTGCCGCTTCCACTGACTTATCTGGTTGGGATGCAATTTATGACGCGCGGCAATCTGCGAGAGCGTTTGGTCGCCTCGCAGTGCGTCAAGCGCAAGTTTAGCTTTGAAATCATCACTAAATCGTCTGCATTTACTCATGTCGTGTCCTCCTCAAAGGGATCATAAACACACCTTAGCAAACTGTCCGATTTTAGGACCCCTCAAACCTCACTCCTCACAGCCCCATAAATTCATTGTAGCCTATGTTAGATTCTTTATAGGCTCGAACACTATAAACTCTAGTAATAGTTTTATAGTGAGACCAGTTTGATAAGAGGTGGAAAGGTTGCTATGAGCACGCGAGAGCACCAGAGCTTTGAGTACCGGGGTGATATTGACGGACTACGCGCATTTGCTGTGCTAGCAGTCGTCATTTTTCATCTTGGCATAGAGAAATTTGAAGGCGGATTCATTGGGGTTGACATCTTTTTTGTAATCTCCGGTTTTCTTATCACCGGAATTATCGCGCCCAAAATTAAAGCAGGCGATTTTGTATTAAGTGACTTTTATAAGCGGCGAGTCAGGCGACTCTTGCCACCCTCTTTGGCTTTGATATTGGCGACCTTCGTCGCATCGCTGTTTATACTGGACCCCGTAGACATGATTGCCCTCGCCAAATCAGCTATCGCGTCAACTTTGTCAGTGTCCAACATCTTCTTCTATCTTGAGGCAGGTTATTGGGACACCGCGTCTGAGCTCAAGCCCCTCTTGCATACTTGGTCGTTAGGTGTGGAGGAGCAATTTTACTTGCTCTGGCCGGCTTTCATCATTGCTTTAGCGAGGCTGCCCACTAGAATTCGAATGGGTTTGGTGATCGCTGTGGTCACTGTACTAACCACAGTTCTTAGTGAGTGGCTTGTGCGGGTGGATCCCGACGCAGCATTCTATCTTCTTCCTGCACGAATTTTTCAATTTGCGTTTGGCGCGACATGCCTCTTCGTCAGTCGAAGTGAGCTTATTAGGTCTTTACTATCTTCGTTAGCCATGCGCGACGGCCTAACACTTGTCGGGCTAGCGGGTCTTATCACAACCATCCTACTGTTCGATGGCACAACAGCGTTTCCTGGCATCAATGGTCTTGTTCCATGCGCGTTCACTGGGTTGCTCTTGATTGCGGGAAGTGTGCGGAATGACGGTGAGCGTGCCAATTTACGCTCAGTCCTATTGGAAAACTTTGTTTCACTTTGGTTTGGCCGGATGTCTTATTCCATTTATTTAGTTCATTGGCCGATCGTTGCTTTCCTGCGCTATGAACACGCGCAGCACTTGTCTGTGTCTCAATTGATTCTCGCCGCCAGCCTGACGCTCGCTTTTGCTATCTTGTTGTACTATGGAGTAGAGCGGCGTTTCTCTGCTCGGGCGGGCATGAAAGCTGCAGTGCCGGTAGAAATCAGCGGTAAGGGTGAAGCCAAGTCCCGCTCCCTGTCAGGCAAGCAAGGCATCTATAAAATCATCTTTTCGGGCACGTTTATCGTCGCAATCTCCTCGCTCGCTGTCCAGCAGAATGGATGGAGCTGGCGGTCTGAAAAAATTGTATATTCCGCCGATGCTGTAGATGCAGGGGTCAGAGCTAGATTCGGTCTGTTTCGAGACGGTACAGTATGTGCCGTAGAGGGCGTGGGTGAACCCAAATGTGAGGCCGCGCGTGATGCAACAGTTCTTGTGATGGGGAATTCGCATGCTATGGACGGCGTCAATATTTTGCGAGGCATGGATGAAAGCAATATAGCGCGCCGTTACTTAGCGCTGGATACAAGCCGATGCGACTTTACATGGGCAGGGGGAGACTTGCCGCCGGTTTCTACAAACAAACAATGCCAAGCACGTATGGATGCTTTTGTTGCACTTGACCGCCTGGAGCAACTCGAGGCAGTCGTCTACTCATCCAATAAACCCTACAGCATCTCAAAATCAGGAAGTCTTCGGGTCATGCAATGGCTTCGCGCGCAGAGACCTGACCTGACAATCGCGACTATAGAAGGGTTCATCAATCTTGATACTGAATGCTATCGTTTGGTCAATGAAGCCGGCCCCCGCGCCTGTCTCCACTCCGAGCACATCACTTACTTCCCCGGTTTAACTAACGAAAATCAGCTGGAATCTGAGGTTAAAGCAGTTTCGAATTATGTTATTAGCAAAGTCTCCATGCTCTGTTCCGATCCGTACGATCCGGCTACCTGCTTAGCTACAGCTGACAATGGAGAGCCTCTGATGTGGGATGGAAACCA
>ENA-ORXT01002021-ORXT01002021.1-marine-metagenome-genome-assembly--contig:-NODE-2021-length-25519-cov-62.031090_pt1 | contig 25519 bp, 11 predicted proteins | sample MGYA00237868_ERZ511482 | MGnify/ENA metagenome assembly ERZ511482
ATGCTTATGAAATACTTGTAAATGATTTTATTCCTTGTGGGTTTAAGTACCTTTCAAGTAATGATGCAAGTTGGACCTACGATGATATGAGTGGAATAGCCACGACAACAATCGCTGGTCCGATTCTTCCAGGTGAAATTTTAAGTGTGAGTGTCGTCTTGGAAGTTCAACCTTGTGACAATACGCCTGACGCAGCATGGACAAATATTGCCGAGATAGAAAATTTTGAAGATGAAAATGGACAACAATGTGCAGATAAAGATATAGATAGCCAAGCAGATACTGACCCTAACAATGATGAGTCAGAGGATAATGTTACGGATAACACCAACGGTGATGAAGACGATAATGACTTTGAATTAATTAGAGTTTTTGATCTTGCTCAAATAAAGAAAATTGTTACGCCTCCACCTTATGCCTATGGAGACTTGATTGAGTATTCTATTTGTGTATTGAATCAGGGCAATGTATCAGCAACTGATATTACTGTGACAGATTATTTGCCTGAAGGTTTAGGTTTTGATGTAGACGTAAATACGGGATGGCATGAAATGACCACAGATGTGATTGATTATGTAATAGCTGGACCACTTAAAGGTGGCGATACAATCTGTGTGCCCGTTTATTTGTCTATAGACATGACAATGGGAGGCGGAAACGATCATACAAATGTGAGTGAAATTACTAGTGCTTATGATGAAAATAATGACTTAGCAGATGATGCGGATAGTACCGCAGATGATGATCCTGACAATGATGGTACTGTTGATGATGACAGTTATCACGATGAAGAAGATGATCACGATATAGCAGACCTCATGGTTGTAGATGTCGCGTTAGTAAAATCTAATTTAACGCCAGGGCCTTATGCTTATGGAGATATTTTGGATTTTGAAATAAAAGTTATTAACCAAGGCAACATAGATTTATTTAATATATCTGTAAATGACTTTATTCCTTGTGGTCTTGAATATGATGCTTCAAATGATAGTGATTGGTTGTTTGACGGTGTCGATAGAGCAACCACAATTTTAGAGGGACCTGTGCTTGCTGGCGATAGCTCTACAGTTTCTATTTCTCTTGTTTTGAAAGAATGTTTACAACCAAACGCTTGGAAGAACATTGCGGAGGTATTATCATTTGAAGATGAGGGCGGCATGGACATTACCTCTGATGATGTCGATTCTGAAGGGGATGATGATCCAACAAACGATGGTAATATGGAAGACGATGCAGTCAATGGTGAAAACGGAGATGAAGATGATAGTGATTTTGAAGAGCCGGAGATTATTGATTTAGCGATGATAAAAAGAACAATTACTGAAGGACCTTATACTCTTGGTCAGGACGTAAGTTTTGAATTCGTTGTTGTTAATCAAGGTAATGTCAATGCAACCAATATTAGAATCAATGAATACTTGCCAGCAGGTTTTGCTTTCAATGCCGCTGATAATATAGGATGGGATGCAAGCTCGGCACCTACTTACCAATATCTAATTACGGATACCGTAATGATGGGTGATACTGCAAGAGTACAATTTGTAGGACAATTACAATATGCTCCAGGTGGAGAAGCATCATATACCAACGGTGGTGAGATCGGTGGATCAGAAGATGAGGGCGGTAATGATAGATCTGATGATGATGCAGATTCTACTACTGATGACGACAGTGGTAATGATGGTGATCAGATTGATGATTCATATGATGATGAGGAAGATGATTATGACGAAGAGGTTATTTATGTAATAGATGTTGCATTAGTTAAGACTACTGCAACAGCGGGTCCTTACAGATATGAGCAAGAGGTTACATTCGACTTCGAAGTAATTAACCAAGGAGTGCTTGACTTATATAACATCAAGATTAATGACTTTATACCTTGTGGTTATAAATACTTGGAAAGTAATAGTACAGATTGGAGTTTTAATCCTATTACAGAAGTGGCGACTATGACATTAGCTGGACCTATAGCAGCACAGTCGAGTCAGACCGTCAGCATAACATTGGAGATAGCGCCTTGCTCAGCTCCAGATGCTTACAGGAATACAGCAGAAGTAGAAAGTTTCCAAGATGAAAACGGAGATGATATTACTGCATTTGATATAGATAGTCAAGCAGATAATGATCCGACTAATGATGGTGATATGAAGGATAATGAGAAAGAAGGAGTTGACGGTGATGAAGATGATAGTGATTTCGAAAATATAGAAATATTCGACTTAGCATTAATCAAACAGATGGTGACTGAGCCCATGTATGAAGAAGGGGACACCTTAGAGTATGTCATCTCTATTGTAAATCAAGGAAATGTATCTGCTGCTAATATTCAGATAGCGGACCACTTACCGATAGGCTTCAGTTATGATGCAAGCTTAAATCCAGGATGGGATGATGCAGCAGCACCAAGTTATTACTACACAATCCCAGGTACATTAGCACCTACGGATACTGTGAGAGTTTCATTCTTTGGAATCATAGAATTCGTACAACAGACGCAGGAGAACTATACTAACTACGCAGAGATAAGTGGCGCTACGGATATAGATGGTAATGCAGTAGTAGATGCAGATAGTAATCCAGATGGTAATCCAGATAATGACGGAACGCCAGTAGATGATCAGTTTAATGATAGAGGAGACGAGGATGATCATGATTTAGAGAGTATCGATCTAATAAATGAGTTTATTCCATCATGTAGTAGTGACTGTGAGATACAATGTATCGGTCAGTTGAATGTAAGCTTAAGTGATTCTTGTACTGCTGTTATAACACCAGCGATGGGTGGTGTAGGCATAGACCCATCGTGTAATGATCACTACCTGACAGCTCCAGGAGGCCTGATAGTATATGATGAATACGGTAACGAAATACCAGAAAGAACCGTAGGTATCGAGCATATAGGTCAGAACTTGACATACGAGATCACTGAGCCTAATTGTGGTAATAAGTGTTGGGGTAATATCTTAGTGGAGTACAAGTTGCCACCACAGATAGTATGTCCAGAAGACTTAACATTGACATGTGCAGGAGCGGATGCCTTAGGATTACCGAGGGCGACGGGAGGATGTTTAGGTGTCACATTTGATGTAAGGTTAATAGATGAAGTCACGCAGAGATTAGATTGTGATCCAGAATTTACACAGATCATTACAAGAACGTATAGAGCGGAAGATGAGTTAGGTAACTTTATAGAATGCAGTCATGATATATCAGTAAGAAGAGTAAATCTGGATCAGGTGATTTTCCCTGACAATGCAGTTATCTCATGCGCAGATACAGCATTCCAATTTTTACCTAATGGAGCACCAGTACCATTTATATCTAATGCATTCCCGACAGGTTCAGGATCAGCAGGTGTGCCTATAGTATGTGATCCAGGATTATCAAGTGGACTGTTATGCCCTATGCCTGGGACAGGTTCAGGCAGTTTTGCAGCGCCGCTTATTCCGATCGGAGGAGCGACGATGTTAGACAGTTTAGGTAATATAGTATTAGTACAGGGTGACGCTAATCAGTTATGTAACACTGCGATTACCTATACAGATGTAGAGATACCGAGCACAGGCTGTAAAAGAAAGTTCTTAAGAACTTTCGAAGTAATAGAATGGTGGTGTAGCGGAGACAGTTCGAGGGGAAGTATCCAGCAGATAGAAGTGGTCGATGATGTAGCACCTGAGATTACATGTCCATTAGACTTTACAGTAACTACGGATGACGACTGTGCAGGGTCAGTTGCTTTACCAGCGATCGATGCGACAGATAATTGCGGCAACAATGGTGTAATAGTATCAGTAGATTATCCATTAGGATTCTTAAATACTAACGGAGGAGATGCCGTCTTAGAAGTCGGTAATAACTTGATCAGATACATCGTAGCCGATTCCTGTTATAACGATACGACATGTATGATCAATGTGTTAGTACAAGATATGACGGAGCCAGTAGCGATATGTGAGTCATTCACAGTAGTAAGTATCAGTCAGTCAGGTAACACATTCTTATTAGCAGAATCATTAGATGATGGCTCATGGGATGAGTGTGGATTAGATCGATTTGAAGTAGCGAGAATGGATACAAGTTGTATAGCTCAGGATACATTATTCGATGAGAGAGTTGCATTCTGTTGTACAGATGTCGGAAACGAAGTGATGGTGATATTCAGAGCGATAGACAAAGGAGGCAACTTCAATGATTGCATGGTCAGAGTAGAAGTACAAGACAAGCAAGTAGCACTGGTAACATGTCCACCTAATGATACGATAGATTGTAGAGTACCATATGACATAAATAACTTAGCAGCGACATTCGGCGGACCAGACCTTACAGATAACTGTCCATCGACGCAGAACATTGTAGAAGATATTACACCTGATATTAATCAGTGTGGCATCGGAACGATCTTCAGAAAGCTGAATCTATTGGATACAGATAATGTAACGATACTGAGACAATGTGTCCAGACGATTGTGATTACTAATGACACCCCATTTGTGTTAGATAATATCCAATGGCCATTAGATTATGAGACGTCAGGTGCATGTATGATATCAGATCTTAATCCTGAGGACTTACCAGTTGTTAATGGCTTCCCTACATTCTTGGGTGGAGATGACGAGTGCAGTCTATTAGGATATGATTATGAGGACAAAGTATTCGAAGCGACGATAGGATCAGGCGAGTGTGCATATATAGAGAGAACATGGACAGTGATTAACTGGTGTGACCAGACTTCAGGAAGTTTCAGACTGTTCTCCGATCCTACTGGACCACAGAAGATTAGATTGGTTAATAATGTTGCTCCGGTTATAGACGAGCAAGGACCAGTTGTGATCGAATCAGGAAATGTAGATTGCGAAAGTGGGACGATATCGATTACGAGAACAGCGACAGATGATTGTCCTAATGCACTCGACTGGAGTTATGTGATCAGAGATGATAACGGACTGACAGTAGGCAGCGGTGATACTCCGACATTGATAGATACATTAACAGCAGGTAACTATACAGTGACATGGACAGCTAATGACTTCTGCGGCAACTTCGATGTAGACGTACAAGACTTAGATGTTATCAATACGAAGACACCGACACCAGTGTGTATTAATGGACTAAGTGGTACGCTGATAGGAGAAGATACGACTGGCGATGGTCAGATAGATACTGAAACATTCGAGATATGGGCAGTAGACTTTGATGGAGGTAGTTTCCATTCATGTGATAACGATATTAAATTAAGTCTATCTTCAGATACTTTGATCCAGAGCTTGACATTTGATTGTAGTAGTATTGGATTACAACCGATACAACTATGGGTGACAGACCAGGTGACGGGTATGCAAGATTTCTGTAGCACATTTATAGATATCCAAGATGATGGATTATGTCCTGACGCTATGTTAGTAGCAGTAGAAGGAGAGGTCTACACAGAAGATATCGAGAAAGTAGATAATGTAGAAGTACAATTAGGAATAGCAAATCTAATGGACTTGACTGAGGATGATGGAATCTATGCATTCAGAAATATGCCGATGGGAGGTAGCTATGCTGTAGAACCCAAGAAGGACATCGACTACTTAAATGGTGTATCTACTTTAGATATCATTTTGATCCAGAGACATATTTTGAATGAACAACCATTCACAAGTGGATACAAGATGATTGCCGCTGATGTCAATAAGAGTAGCGATGTGTCGGCGATTGATTTGATTGAATTAAGAAAACTAATTTTGGGCATATATGATGAGTTACCTGAGAATGACAGTTGGAGATTTATAGATGCAGAGCACACATTTGCTGATCCTACTAATCCATGGTTGGCACAGATACCTGAGAAGTACATAATAGGTAATCTCAGTTCTGATATGCAGATTGACTTCATAGGAGTTAAGATAGGAGATGTCAATGGTAGTGTGATTGCTAATGTACAGAGCAAGAGTGTAGATACAAGATCTTCGAGATGGGGATTAAAATTTGAAGTAGAGATCGAAAGTGTAACATCTGGAGAGATCCACACATCTTATATCAGGTCTAATAATTATGAGGACATCAATGGATGGCAAGGTACCTTGGAGTTTGACTCAGATAAGATCGAAGTATTAGATATCAATAGTCAGCTCATCGATTTCGAAGCAGATAACTATAATAAAACTCGACAGTCAGAAGGTTGGGTGGCACTCAGTTATCATCACAATAAACTGACAACTATAGCAGGTACAGAAGCTATATTAGAGATACGTTATAGAGCGAAAGAAAACATCATCACAGAAGATTTATTTTCGATCACATCACTCGTTACGCCACAAGAAGCGTACAGAAAAGATGTGATTGTAAATCTAGAAATGAATTATACTCAGTCAGAAAAATCAATAATTTTAGGAGCAAATCCTAACCCTTGGATAGAGGAGAGTACAATAGATTTCTACATGGACAAGAGGGATGAAGTCAGGTGGCAATTTTATGACGTCAATGGTAATCTCCTACATATGATTAAGAGTACATATGATGCAGGTGATAACCAAATTTTAATTAACAGGCGAGACATCAAGGCAACAGGCATCGTCTATGTCAAGATGATAACTGATACCAATGTATCAGATTACAAGATGATTTTGATTAATTAATACCTAAATGGTTAGACTTAGAAAGAAGACCTGGATAGAGAGCAAATGGTATAATAATGATTGGTTTATAAGAGTACCCTTTTATAGTAATTCAAAGGGTGCTTTTATCTATATTAATTGTGCTACGCTATTATTGTAATTATCACTATAACAAATATAAATTATTGAATATGTTAAAATTTACATATTAGTATTTTTAATAATATGTTTTCTATATGTTTGTCTTCTGAAGGAGTATTTATACTCTGATTCTTAAATATTCTAAATTCTAAGTCTGACCCAAAAGGACAAAGAATACACAACCACCTGAGTTAATTTGCTACACGCAGAATGATATTATAGTGCTTTAACCGATTTTTTAAAATAAACTAAGTTTATAAATCCCAATTTATGAACAAAACCCGATTTACAACGCTGAAGGCGAATGTGCCTTGCGTAACAAGAGCTGATGTTACCCCATCATCAATGTCTATACATATTAGATATTCGACGATGCTGCTCTTCTGTTTCATGACTATGACTACCGTCTACAGTCAGTCCTGTTCATTACATTGTGTAGGTCATGTTAATATTAGCCTTGGTACTAATTGTGAGGCTACTGTTACACCCGATATGCTTATTAATACGATATCTACTGCTTGCCCAGGAGGCAATTTTGTAGTTTCTATAGAAGATAGCAATGGTGTAATTATGACAAGTCCAGATGTAAATCTGACACATGTCGGTATGACTCTTTCTGCACATGTTACAGATACGAACTCTAACAATTCTTGTTGGGGAAGTATATTTGTAGAGTACAAATTAGCTCCTAATATTCAGTGTCCAGAAAATGATACAGTCTCATGTGGAGCATTAGATGTGCTTGGGTTACCTATGGCAACTGCCCAGTGTGGTGGAGGAACATTTGACGTGTTTCTTTTAGATGAAATAAGAGTTCCATTAGATTGTGATCCAGATTATAGTTCTCGTATAACAAGGACTTATCGTTCTGAAAATTCTTTTGGAAACACAGCTGAATGTTCACATACCATACTCTTAGAGAGAATTGATTTTGATGGGATTATATTTCCATCAGATGCTTGTATAGCATGTGACGATCCTAATTTCATATTTGTAGATGGTATTCCTTTACCATTTATTTCAGGTGTAATTCCCACTGGCTCAGGTTCAGCTGGCGTACCTATTATATGTATGCCGACGACAGGATCTGGAACGATGGGCACACCTAACAATATTGGTTTTGCCTTTGCAGTATGTGGCTCAGGCTCATCTGGTGTGCCTTTAATACCAATAGGTGGTGCAACGATTGCTACTCCTTCTGGTGTAGACACCATACCTTCTACCTTGGGTCAAGTATGTAACTCTGTGGTATTATATGAAGACTTTCCAGTTTCTAATAATCCGTGTAAGAGAAGTATCATGAGACGATTCGAGGTAAGAGAATGGTTCTGTGGTGGAGATTCTTCTCGATTTGGTACACAGATGATAGAAGTCAAAGATACAACAGCACCTACATTTACATGTCCTGAAGACTTCACAGTAAGTTCTGATGAGGATTGTCAGATGCTTGTAGACTTTCCACCTGTGACACCTACAGATGGATGTGGCAATGGAATTATCGTACAGATAGATCCTAACGGTTCGCCTATAGTCAATACAAATGGTGGCCAAGGAATATTAATGACTGGTATCAATCAAGTCCGATACATAGTTAGTGACAGCTGCTATAATAGCAACAGTTGTATGCTTAATGTAACTGTACAGGATCAAGTAGAACCGATTGCAATATGTGAGTCTAATACCATCGTTGCATTGTCTTCGACAGGTAATACTTTCTTAAGAGCCACCTCATTAGATGATGGCTCATGGGATGGTTGTGGCATTGATAGGTTCGAGGTGAGAAGAATGACAACGGATTGTAATCAGGATGATCTTATGTTTGGAAATGAGGTAGAATTCTGTTGTACAGATGCTGGAGCAGAAGTTATGGTTGTCTTCCGTGTATATGACACTAGTGGTAATACCAATGATTGTATGGTCAGAGTTGATGTACAAGATAAGCTACCATCGACACTAGAGTGTCCACTAAATTTAAATATAGATTGTAGAGATCCATATGATCCTAATAACTTGGCTGCAACCTTTGGAGAGGCTAAGCTTATCGGAGATTGCTCAGCGACTAATTTGTTAAGAGAATTGACACCTGATAATCAAGTTAATGCGTGTGGGATAGGGACGATTACGAGAACATTTAATTTGTTAGATGATAATCAGACTACTGTCTTATCTTCTTGTAATCAATTAATTACAATTACAGATAGTGCACCATTTAATATTTCTATGATACAATGGCCATTAGATTATAGTGTCAGTTCAGGAGTATGTACAAGCAATGAGGTAGATCCAGAAGATCTCGATCCTGCATTTAGTTTTCCTTCATTTATAGGGGGAGATGACCAGTGTAGCATGTTAGCATTTAATCATGAGGATACATTGAGGACAGTTAGTGGATCAGGACAATGCTTTAGAATAGAAAGAACCTGGACAGTCATTAATTGGTGTGAGAACTCAGGAGGAACATTTACAAGATATACAGATCCTAATGGACCTCAGATGATAAATGTAAGCAATAACGTAATGCCTACAACTGACGCTCCAGATGCGATAGTTGCTGAGTCTCAGAATATAGATTGTGTCAGCGAACTTATAGAGTTTACCAGGACTGGCACGGCGACATGTGGGCCTTTAGAGTGGTCTTATGTATTGAGAGATTTAGGAGGCACACCTATGGCATCAGGTAATTCTAATGTTTTCAGCGAAATTTTAGTAGCGGCCAGCTATGTTATAGAATGGACTATATCAGACCAGTGTAATAATACCTTAGTTCAGAATCAACCGTTAAGTGTAGTGAATACTAAGGCTCCTACACCTGTCTGCATTAATAATATGACAGTTGCATTAGATACCCCGGTAGATACAGATGGTGATGGGCTTAGTGATCAGGCAATTAAAGAATTATGGGCTTCAGATTTTGATGGAGGAAGTTATCACTCTTGTAATAACCCGATCACGATAAGTCTATCTCCAGATCCTACGGAGACTAACATCACATTTACATGTGACAGCGTCGGTATTCTAACGGTAAGACTATATGTTACAGATAATACAACGATGGCACAAGATTTCTGTAGTCTTAATGTGACCATAACTGACGGAGGCTTATGTGACAATAATATGCGTGTGGTCGTAGAAGGTAACATATACACTGAGACTCTGGATGAGGTAGAAAATGTAGAGGTCAATCTTGTGAATGGTGAGCTTAGTGACATGACAGATAGTGAGGGCACATATGCATTTAGCGATATGCCTGTAGGCGGTAGTTATATGATAGAACCTGAGAAGGATATCGAATATCTGAATGGCGTAAGTACATTAGATATCATACATATACAAAGACATATCATCGGTGCTCAGAAGCTTGACAGCCCATATAAGATAATAGCGGCAGATGCTGATAATAGTGAGACAGTAACGGCTTTAGATCTAATAGAGTTAAGAAAACTGATACTCGGGGCATATGATAAGCTGCCGCGTAATACATCTTGGAGGTTTGTAGATGTAGAGCAGCAGTTTTTAGATCAGAATAACCCATGGTCTCAAGAAATAGCAGAATCTTATATCATACGCAAGCTACAGTCCGATATGGATATAGACTTCATAGGTGTCAAGGTAGGGGATGTGAATGGAAGTGTTACTGCAAATGCTAACTCTACAATCATAGATAACAGAAGTAGTAGATGGCCCCTATCATTTGCTGTGGCAGATGATCGAATGGAAGCAGGCGATATACATCGAATTGCTATAACAAGTAGCAGTTATGAGCGAGTAACTGGATGGCAGTATACGCTTAATTTTGACCCTACAATGATAGAGATTTTATCTATAGAATCAGGTAGCCTAATGTTAGATGATTCTCATTATAATCTTAATCTTCAAGACTATGGATTACTACCTATTAGTTACAATTCGGAATCTGAATCTGACATGGGGAAAGATGATATTTTATTTGAGTTAGTTGTAAAAGTTAAGCAAGATGTACGATCAGGGGAATTATTCACGATCAGCTCAGATGTCACTGCTGCAGAAGCATATAGAGGCCTTTCGGAAATAGTGAATGTACAACTGGTATCAAGACAAAAGAATGCATTAGAAATAATATCAGCACAGCCTAATCCGTGGAAACAATTCACTGATATAGATTTTGTGATGGCAGAAGAAGGTATTGCAAGATGGGAAGTCTATGATGTCAGTGGACAGCTTGTATATAAATATAATGATACTTACACAGCAGGACCACAATCGATTAGAATAGAAAAAAAGGACATAAAAGCAACAGGTGTACTATACCTCAGACTAATTACTGAGCAAGGCTCAGTAGACTACAAGTTAGTCAGTATAGAATAAGGATATTCGTTAGCACTATTATATTTGTATAGGAGGTCAGTTGTAGTTTTCTGACCTCCTTTTTTCTATATGGTTATGTAAGTTGCACTTTATAAAAATTTACTACCTGTCTGGCATATTTAGTAACAAATAGTTCTTAGGATTTGATTATTGAAAACGGAATTTCATATTTTTGATAGAGTTAATCTTTAAACATTAAGTTTAAATAAATGCTAAAACCATTGTGTATAATATTATTATGTCACTTAATTGGCCATAATGCGATTATTGCTCAATTCCCTTATGTCGAGATAGAAGAAATTCTAACTTTCAGAGAAAGTCTTTATAATAGTAATTCAATATTTCGTGAGGGGTCATGCAGTTTGCTTGAATATGATATCAATTCAAATTCAAGTAAGGAATTAATACCTGAGATAGGTGAGTTCACTAATTGTGGATATCAAAATAACCACTACGACTTAGACTCAATTATATATTTTATTTCAGTAGAAAGTAGATTCAATAACGATCCATCTCAAAGTGGTAACGGGATATTAAAAGCATATAGCTTCAATACTAACAGTGTCACTGATATTTTAATAGACAATAGTTATTCCTATAATAATGTAATCGGACAAGGGAAGTATATCCTATATAATAAAGCATTAAGAAATGAAGATACTCAAGAGGTCTTGTCAGATTACAAATGGTACGTTTACAATACGGAAAGTGAGACGGAAAGCGAATTTGAATATGATGGTTCACCTTTATTCATAAGGGATGGCTTAGTTCTCTATAGAATGTCAAATGTTCTCCGATTAGCTAATCTTAATAATGGTAGTCAGCGATCATTAGGTCGATTTGTACATTTGAAAAGTCATTTAAATTTTACAAATAAGTATGTGGTATGGTCTGATGAGGATGAGTTCTTTGTTTTTAGTCTCGATAACGAAAGCATCAAGAGAATTTCTATTCCTGATGCTAATTTGTTATCCACGGAACATGATAATCGGCATTACATATGGGAAGACAGCTTAGCATATATAATAAGCTATAATACTCCTGATTTAGACTTTACAGAAAGTACATTGTATTCTTATGATATTGTAAATGATACATTAATCACACTGATAGAAGAAGAAGATCTTGAGATTGATTATAATACTATAGGTAATGGTCGATTTGTGGCTTACACGGTGAGAGATCAGGCTATTGATTCTTCGGGAAGAAGACTACGTAAGTTGTATCTCAAGGATATGATAGGTGATACTTCTTATTTTCTTATGGAAGGATTTCTGTATCTACGTAGATTTGGACTTGGAGGTAAGTTTGCTATGACAGAGGACTATTTATTTGCGCAGGGTTATTTCTTAGACCCCATCCGGCGATATGACCTTAAGATGATAGGTGACTTAGTTAGTTCAGTCGATATAGATGTAGACAAAGAAGAATATACGCTATATCCTAACCCTGTTACTGATCATGTATCTTTAAGGTCAGACAATATGGTTGTTTCTCTTGTTGCTGTATATGATATACATGGTCAGGTTGTTATGACTTCGACCTCTATGGAATCATTGGATGTTAATCAGTTGATTCCTGGGATTTATATATTTAAGCTACAAGTTGATGATACTGTTGTAACTCAAAAAATAATAAAGATTTATTAGTAAGTAATAGTTAGCATAACCTTAGAGAATACAGTCTTCTCCCTCAATACAGAAATGCATAATAATGTTTTTTTACATGAGATTTCATGGTGCCTCTTTTTTCTCTTGATCAAGATATATTTACGGTCAACCATGAATACACCCGATCTTATATCCTATTGGTTTTTTCACACAGTTATCTTGTTTTTGGTGTGTACAACTATTCATAAGAGAAAAAACCTTAATCCGTTATCTACATCATAATGGTTATGTTTCCACGTTCGCAAATATATTAATGACCAATAGTTTCATTGATTAAGCTAAATAAGTCCAAAATCTTATTTTTTCTCCCTCCCTAATTTGTAAATCAACACATTGGAGTAATTTTGCTTCACATTTATAAAATCGAACATTGTAAGCAATCCATAATATTCTGGGTTAAACTATAGTTAAATCAGAATGTACTGGAATGGTATAATTGCAATACGCCTTTAATAAGTATAATTTGTCCAATAAATAATAAAATACATGTCTAATAAATTAATCGTATCCATTATCAGCCTTTGTTTCTTAGCATTATCTATGTCAGCTCAGAGAACAGCAATCGTAGATGTATCTGCAGTACTTGAGAATCTTCCAGCTTATGCGACTGCTAAGGCAGAAGTCGACAAGACATCAGCGAAGTGGAGACAAGATATCTCTATGGAATATGATAAGATAAAAAGTATGTATAATAAGTACCAGGCAGAGATGGTATTACTGAGTGAAGAAGTGAAAATCGAAAGAGAGGATGAGATCATGGAAAAGGAGAAGTCAGTCAGAGAATTACAGAAGAGAAGATTTGGTCCAGAAGGTGATCTATTTAGAAAGAGACAAGAATTAGTGAGTCCGATACAAGATGAAGTATTTAAAGCAATAGAAGATTATGCTAAGGTGAAAGGTTATGACCTGATATTTGACAAAGCCGGAGCAGCAGGACTCTTATATGCTAATGAAGAATACGATAAGACAGACGAGATCAAAAGAGAATTAGGTATTAGAAAATAATCAACGACTTAGAAAAATAAGAACCCGATGAAAAAATATATTACCCTCGCAATCATAGCTACTTTATTATTAGGATTCCAGTCTGTCAATGCACAGAAATTTGGATACGTAGATACTCAGAACTTACTGATGGGAATGTCGGAAGTTAAAGAAGCGAATTCTAATATCGAGACCTTCACAACGCAACTGCAGAAGAAAGGTCAGGATATGATCAAAGCCTTACAGACTAAATATCAAGATCTCGAACGTAAGCAACAGCAAGGTGCTATCTCTCCGATAGAATTAGAAACAGAAGCACAAAAGTTAAAAGCTGAAGAGACAACGATAATGAAATTCGAGCAAGAAAGTCAGCAAAAAATCCAGAAGAAAAGAGAAGATCTTCTCATGCCACTACGTAATAGAATACAGACTGCCATAAGCGATGTTGCAAATGAGAATGGTTATGCATACATATTTGACTTGAGCACAGGATTTGTTCTATATGCAGATAAGGGGACTGATGTAGGAGAACTTGTCAAAGCGAAACTTTCTCTATAGTCAAACTCTTACATTAGCCAACAATACACAAAAATCTGATACTGTTATGCGTTTAATATTTCTATTCTTATTTAGCTTTATCTCTTTCTCAGCATCACATGGTCAGCAGATGATACAGGAGAAAGCGCAAGAGTATGTCGACGCATTTATTAAGAGTGAATTCGCAAAGGTGGCTTCCCTAACTCATCCAGAGCTTGTCGCTAAGAATGGTGGTGAAGATTACGTTATCAGTGACCTGAAAGCAGAAAGAATATCCAGCTCTGCGGAAGGCTTACTATATAATTCTGGATCAGTATCACAACCAGACAAGATCATCCAACACGGGGGAGAGATTCAAGCAGTAGTACCTGTCGAATATATATTACAATTAGTAGATACAGAATATAAGAATAGCTCATATCTCTTAGCGGTATCAAAAGATGAAGGTCAGACCTACAGATTTGTCAATTTGATGCAATTCGACGATGGAAGCTTAAGAGAATTTATAAGTAATGTCAGCCCTGATATTATTATACCAGAAGGCGGAGATTTTGTGGAAATCAGTAAGTAGTTTTTTGTTTATCTTCTGAATTGCTACAGATAGAGATCTAAGATCTATATAGATCAAAATAAGAATGGCTTACCTTTAAGCATCTACCCAATAATTAGGATGTTTATAAAATTACTTCACTTATCCATTACAATTTTATTTATCGCTTTTGCCGTGGTACAATATAATGATCCTGACGGATGGCGTTGGGTCTTGTTATATCTTGCAGTTGCCATATTACCAATAATTAGACTTATAAAAGTTTCTGCAAAATCTATTACTATCGGACTATCGATAGCCTTTCTATTAGCGCTTGTATATAATGCTGACCAGCTAACACAGTGGATAAGTGCTGGTAGACCAGCATTCATAGATTATGAGCCGACTACCATCCGTGAGGTAGAAGGCATCAGAGAATATCTGGGAATATGTATTGCTGCAGTTACAGTCTGGTTCTATTTGCTAATAGAACTCATGTTTCCACTCAGCAAGTCAAAGTCAAAAGTATAACTACATCGGTAAGTTAAATTAAAATTCTTTGATAGAATAGCTCAGCTTTAGATTAACTGAGTTTCAGAATTTTCAAAGTTAAGCAGAAGATAAAAATGAGGACAACTAGATGAGTTGCCCCCAAATTTCTTAAATCTTGCCTTTCACTTATAATAACACCCAAAACTCCAAAAACGCTGTATCTTCAATTTAAATAGTCAGATTATATTCACTGATTACTTCAAGTTTTATAATTTATTATCAATTAATTCGTAAGTCGTGATTGTGAAAACCCAACTTAAAATTTTATTTTATTTATTCATTATTCTTGCAGGATTTGCTGTGATGAATTTGTTAGTAGAATTTGATTATCTAAGTCGTAAGACAGAGGAACCTGTATGGAAGTTGGTGTGGGCAGATGACTTCGACGAGAGTGGCGTTCCTAATAATGCGCTGTGGGAATATAGCTTAGGCGATGGTTGTCCAAATCTATGCGGATGGGGAAATAACGAACTGCAAACTTATACCAGCAATCAAGAAAATATAAGAATCGAAAATGGAAGACTTATTATCCAAATACAAATTGACACTTCTTTAGAGAATAAATACACCTCAGCTAAGCTCATGAGCCTTAAAAACAAAGGTATTAAATACGGAAAAATAGAAGTCAGCGCTATCAATCCTTCAGGCAATGGTACATGGCCAGCTATATGGATGTTACCTACTGAAAAAGTGTACGGTGGGTGGCCTAAGAGTGGTGAGATAGATATCATGGAACACGTAGGCTATAGCCCTGATTCTATTATCGGAACAGTACATACAGAATCATACAATCATATAAATGATACACAAAAGAGTGGAGCTGTTATCATACCAGATAATGAATCCCAATTCCACAAGTACGAGATACAATGGACACCAGAGAAGATAGATTTCTTAGTAGATGATGCAACTTACTTTACATTTAATAATGAAAATAAGACATCGGACGAGTGGCCTTATGATCAAGAATTTCGACTTATCCTTAATCTTGCTGTAGGAGGTAACTGGGGAGGGAAATATGGTGTAGACGATAAGATAGTAGGGGAGCAATTTGTCATAGACTATGTTAGGGTCTATGAAGACAAATCTCCGAAGCGACTTTTTTAATGCAATATATATCTCGGGGACATTCAGAAATAAGAAGTTATAACCCTATAGGGATTACAATATTATAGCCTGCAAGAATTGCAGGGATAAGAATATTAAGTCTGCGAGGATTTGGCGAGAGAGAATGTAGTGTTAACCTACAAAATGGATAAAGTCATTTTTTTATGATGGAACTCCATAAAAAACCTTTGGAGGTGGGATATATGGATGAAAATCATGACATATCTGATAGGCATTGGACCCATGTATGTGACCAAAACTTAATAATGGATGTAACTTATGATATACCAATGATCTGAGTGTAAGCTGATTAGGTATTTTAGACATCCCTATCTCCAATATCACAAAAAAAAATCCCTTGTCAACGAGACAAAGGATCATCGGCTATAACCGAATACATTAGTAATATAAGCGGGATAAGGCCACTAATACGTTAGCATCATAATAACGCATCCTATCGCTATTATGTCGATGAACATGATTCTGTATTACCCTATATCTTGATAAATCGGGTAGTTTTCTCTCCAAAATCAGTAGAAACCCTTAGGAAATAAGTACCTGACTGTAGATGTTCTACATTGATGTTATTGTCTTTCATTTCTGTCTCGATTTTTTCTCCTGAGATATTGTAGATCTTCACTTGACTAATTTCTCCTTCTGTATTTACATTCAGAAATGATGTTGTAGGATTAGGAAAGACACTGAGCTTAATTCTCACATTTTCCTCTACTGAGACAGATGGCGATAACAGATAAGTATACATACCTCTACCGAATGTCGCTGCGGCAAGCGTAAGAGAATTAGTATGATAGTCGATATCTGTAACTGGGACAATCGGCATATCCATACCCAATCTTTGCCATCTGCCGCCAGCATCAGAAGTTACATACACTCCTATGTCAGTAGCTACATAGAAGACATTGGATAAATTGATATCTACGATTAGATCATTAACGGGTATGTCAGGTAAGCTCTCTCCTATAGCTAGCCATTCTTCTCCCATGTTATCAGAAATAAATACCTGAGATGAGGACTCGCCAAATCTAAATCCCGAAACCGTCACAAGTACTGTGCTCCGATTATTAGGATGGTGAGCGACTGAAGTAATCCATCTCTTAGGTAAGCCATTAGAAATATTCTGATAGTTAACGCCACCGTCTTTAGTAACCCACACATTGCCATCATCAGTCCCGATATAGATTATGTCACTATCTAAAGTAGAGACATCAATTGTAGTCAGTGTACCAAAATCAAGATTACCAGTAGGATTATCTTGATTAGTCAGTATTCCAGAAATTGCATTCCATGATCGACCTTTGTCCTCAGACTTATAGAGTCGTTGAGTTCCAGTATATATAGTGCTGGTAATATTAGGATCCATAGCTATTGGTGTATTCCAATTAGATGCTCCTGAGATACCATCTGCAGCAAAATAAAATGAGTTACCTCCATTACTACTGCCGTATATATTCCCATATTGGAATTCGAGATATATTTGTTGGGTATTATTAGGATCTACGAGTACTCGGAAACCGTCACCACCGAACAATTTTTCCCAACTATCACTACCCGCTGTAGTCACTTGAGTGCCGTTATCCTGAGCGCCTCCATAGATCTTCTGTTGGTCATCTGGATCTATCTTACAGGTATAGAACTGGAAGTTATTTATACCATCAGAAAATTCTGAAAATCGAAAGTCAGGGCCTTCACCGATATTAACCCCTCCATCATTTCCATTGATAACGATATCTGGATTCTCAGGATGGATGTACATAGCATGATGATCTACATGTGCTTCTACGAATGCTGACTCCCAGCTATTACCACCATCTGTAGATCTGGACATATTGATACTGCTGACATATACATCGTTAGAGTCATGAGGAGAGATAGTTATCCTACCAAACCACCACATGAAGGAAACCTCACTAATATTAGAAGTGCTCATAGAGGTCCAGCTGTCACCGCCATCTGATGTCTTATAGACACCTTGCAAGTTGCCATCCTGATCGGCATATACTGCATATAAGACATTAGGGTCGGACTCTGCGATATCTATACCTATCCTTCCTTTTTGCGATGGCAAACTGGGTAAGTTACTACTAAGTTCTGTCCAAGATTCACCACCATCTGTAGATCTGTATAAGCCAGTTGTAGCTCCGCCATATTGTCTATTATATGGTCGCCTGATTCTTTCCCACATGGCAGCGTATATGATCTGCCCATTCTCAGGATGTATGGCAAGGTCTACAGCACCTGTCGAGTCAGACAAAAACAATTTTCGTTCCCAAGACTCTCCTCCATCTCTGGTCTGATATACGCCCCTCTCAGGATTATTCTCAAAGAGATGTCCCATAGCAGCTACTGTGACAATATCAGAATTATCAGGATCTATAACAACTCTTCCGATACTGCCCACATCACTTAGTCCACAGGACTTCCATGACTCACCTGCATCATCACTCCGATAGATACCCATACCATCATATGCGATCGATCCGCCACCAGCATTAGACTCACCAGTACCTACATATATGATGTCAGTATTATTCTTATCTATGGCCATATCACCTATTGCTAATGTGGGATTATCATCGAATATAGGTCGCCACTCATTTCCAAAATCCTCACTGAGAAATATACCACCTGATGCTGTTCCGACATATATCTTTTCTTGATTGTCAATTGGCATTTCTATATCTGTAACTCTACCTGAGACATTAGATGGTCCTTGAGATATCCATGGTTTATTGAAGTTTTTATGAGAACTTATCCGATCATTAAGTGCTTGCTTAGAAGCATCTTGGTAAGCTTTGATATCTATGGCATTGTGTGGGTAAGCACGCTGAGCATATAGATAGTCAGAAGGGTAAAGCTTATCTTCTTGTAAGTTCTTTTCCATGTCATCATGACAGCTTCCACAAATAAAGACTGAAATCGATAAGATAAAGAATAGGCGCATAGGTATATAATTGGTTATTAGATCTATCTAAATTATACAATAATATTATATATAAATGTTGCAATATCAATCAGTTATAACTGAAGACTTTTAATTAAGTTTTTCACTTTGATTGGTCATTATTTGTCGTAAATTAGCTGAATCTTCGATCAAAGAAGATTAATAAACCAAAGTAATAGTCTCGACCTTGTGTCGGGACTTTTTTGTTTTTGGGTTGCCATACAGTATATCTGACATATGTTATACTATTTAAATTTTAAGGTGTTGGATAAGGGATGTTCAGAAGTAAGTGAATGGTGCTCCGCGGCTACTCATGGGCTCGAGATTTTCGCGGGCCGTAGGAGCCATACCTTTATAGCCCAGAACGTAGTACTGGGTAATAGAAATAGTGGGGAAGCAATTCGGAAAAACAGAATGGTGGTGCAAACCAACAAGATGACAATTGTCATCTTGTAATGATGGAATTCCGATAACCTTCAGAGGTGGGCGAGCTGACCTAAAATTATGACAAATTGGGTAGATGCGTTACCCAGTTATATTGCAAATTCAGACAGTTATCGGGTATAGTAAACAATGAACATTAGTATAAGTCATTGAATGATAGGGATTTATAGTATATCTGAACATTCCTAAGTCATTGAATTAATGGGAGTTATAATGAATCTGAACATCCCTGAATTGTGGATGGCTCAAGAACCATCTCCGTGTGAATGAAACTGCTTTTTTTCACTTATAAGATATGACTCACATCACAAGCATCAGATACAATCTTTGAGACATCGTCGATTTTCACTCGCTTCTGTTCTAATGTATCTCTATCTCTGATCGTAACCGTATTATCTTCTAATGTATCGAAGTCGATTGTAATAGAATATGGTGTTCCGATGGCATCCTGCCTTCTATATCTTCTACCGATGGCATCTTTCTCATCATACTGACAGATGACATGGCCTTTCAGTTTGTCGAATACATCAGTGGCCGCTTTGACAAGTTCTTCTTTGTTCTTAAGTAGCGGAAGTACTGCAGCCTTGACAGGTGCTAATGCTGGGTGTAACTTCATGACTGTACGTGTCGAATCTTTTCCATCTGCGTCAGGGACTGTCTCTTCTTGTAGTGCCTGACCTACTTGTGACAAGAACATTCTGTCACAACCTATGGATGTCTCTACCACATACGGTACATAACTCTCATTATCTACTGGATCAAAATATTGTAACTTCTTACCCGATAACTCTTGATGACTCTTAAGATCAAAATCTGTACGTGAGTGGATACCTTCTAATTCTCTAAATCCAAACGGGAATTTGTATTCTATATCTACAGCAGCATTAGCATAATGCGCCAGATTATCATGGTCGTGGTATCTAAGATTCTCTGTAGGAGTTCCGAGTGCCTTATGCCATTCCAGTCTTGTCTGCTTCCAGTAATCATACCACTTCATCTCTTCTCCTGGCTTAACGAAAAACTGCATCTCCATCTGCTCGAATTCTCTCATACGGAATATGAACTGTCTAGCAACGATCTCATTACGAAAAGCTTTGCCTATCTGCGCTATACCGAACGGTAACTTCTGACGCGTAGATTTCTGCACATTCAAGAAATTAACAAATATCCCTTGAGCTGTCTCAGGTCTCAGGTAGATCTTACCCTCCTCACCAGCGATTGCCCCAAGTTGCGTATGGAACATAAGATTAAACTGACGGACATCAGTCCAGTTACGTGAGCCACCTTCTGGGTCAGCAATTTCCAGCTCTTCTATCAGCCCCTTAAGGCCTTCCATGTTTCCATCTTTCAGATGTTGGTTCATCGTATCGATGGCGTAATCTATTTTCTTCTGTCGCTCTATGATACGACCATTAGTCTCACGGAACTGCTTCTCATCGAATGCTTCTCCGAATTTCTTTGCGGCCTTAGTGACATCTTTTAGAATCTTGTTTTCTATCTTCTCAGCATAAGCTTCTATCAGCGTATCTGCTCGGTATCTTTTCTTAGAATCTTTATTATCGATCATCGGATCATTAAAGGCATCTACGTGACCAGATGCTTTCCAGGTCTTAGGATGCATGAATATGGCTGCATCCAGACCCACAATATTCTGGTGCATCTGCACCATACTCTTCCACCAATACTGTTTTATATTATTCTTAAGCTCTATACCGAGAGGTCCATAATCATAAGCTGCAGAGAGTCCATCATAGATTTCTGATGATGGAAATATAAATCCGTACTCTTTACAATGTGATATTAGACTTTTGAAATCCATGCTGCTTCTCTTTATTTATCTGTAGTAATATATAGAAGCTGCAAAAGTAGTAAACATATGGGATGTGTGCGGATGTATTTTAATTTGCCTTAACCCATTAGTCCGATGTAGAAACCTCTGTATTATAAGTGCAGACGTATATTCATTATAAGCTGAATAACATTAGAAAATGTTAATAAGGAAACTGCGAATATTCTGACTTCTGTAGTTATTGATTTAGATTACCGTAATATCTCCTGATTTTTTTACTGTTGCTCCATTTTGAGCAAAGGAAATGTAATAGACATAGACTCCTCTACTCACAAGATTATTGTTGTAGTATCCATCCCAACTTGTCTCGGGGTCATCAGAGAAAAACATTAACTCTCCCCATCTGTCATAGATATTCATCTCATAACCATCTGATATATCACAACCACTATTACTTAGTGGCCCAAAAGATGCGTTAGTGCTTCCTTGATCATGTGGTGATATAATATTGGGTAGATATAGAGGGCATACATATAAAAGATTAATATCAAAAGATCGACTACAGAGATTCTCATCTGTAATCGTATAGCTAAGCAAATCTATCGAGCCATCTGAAAGCAGGGTAGTAGTCGCACATGTACTGCAGCTGACAAAATCTGCTGGTTCCCATGAGATACTATATTCATCTTCTAAAGGCACTGAAATTTCAAAATCTTCGTTAATTATTAAATTTATGGGATTTTGTATTTGAGGAGCAGGTATAAGCTCATATGTTTCGATGTTAACAACATAGAGGGAGTCACATCCTGATTCATTAGTATAAAAGAATGTATCTATTATGGTACCTGAATACTCTCTATCTCTGACTATTAATGATTCGTCATCACATCGTTGATACATTTCTGTCTCCATAAAATTAGCTTCTAATGTTATAGATACATCTACAATAGAGTCACAGCCCGTTGAGCTATTAAGCATTACTGATCCTGTAAGATTATCCTTGCCAAATACTTCAGTCCCGACTATGAATTCCGTATTGTCACCTTCGCATATTCGTTCTTGGAATATGGAACTTGTTGCTTCTGAGAATGCTAGCTCTATAGTAACGATAGAATCGCATCCGTTGGAAGCTATTAAAGTTTCTCTGCCTGTCTGATTATTTTCGTTGTAATCTATACCTCCGATACTCACTTCGAATCCGTCTCCATTACATCCATTATGTGTCACCATACTGCTTAATGTATCGAGGTAAGATAACTTAGTTGTAATGATAGAGTCGCAGAAGTTAGAGGCAATCAAAGTATCTCTATATGTACCAGCATCACTGACAATTAATCCTGACGGCAGGGTGTAGCCATCTCCAGCACAGAGTGCTACTTCATTCTGAGTATCCTGACTTCCTGCTATGCTGCATCCCAGAGCGAATATATTGCATGTAAATCTATCGTTCCTATTATTAACTTCCTCACCAAAGCTTATACTGCCTGCTCCACCTCCACAGAATATGCCTATATCACCGAAGATAAGATCATTAGTCAATGAGTCTATAACGGCAGTCGGCCTAAATGTTCTATCTACAGCTAATACTGTGTAGCCAGTGCTTGGTCCAGTAGTGATTATGCCTTGGTAGGTCCCTCCTTGATTGAATGAGGGTACATCTCCGAAGGGGCCATTAAATATATTCAGATCATTAGATACTGGTGATGGCGTGTTAGGGTTTTCATTTTCATTTTCAACTACATAACCCCATAAAGCTGCTTCTGCCTGTGTTGTAATGACAAGATTAGTAGGGCAAAGAATCGACCATTCTCTAATCGGACTAAGTACATTATCTGGAAGAGATGTAAAATCCCCACCAGTCGCGAGAGTCAAGGTATCTGTACCAAAATTTCCTACAAATATGATATCGCATTCTTGTTCTTGGATATATGCGACAGAGATATCGTCATCTAATGCATTGATATCTATTGGACACTCTACAGTGCCATTAAGTCCAAAGTTATCACTGTTCAGTAATTTACGTCTCAGATAGTCTGACATATTACTACCGTCAAGAGTATAGCCGCAAGGGTTGCCAAAACCATTCCCTGGTACGCAATATTTACTATTTGGCAAATAACAAATTGTAACATTACCATCCTCACATTCACAGTCAGCAGTTTGTGCAGATGAGCTTATACAAAGCAGCAAGGATAAGGCTATTAAGATCCATTGCATATAGTAATTATTCATACAATTGAGTTTAGATATGTCTGACTATTGTATATGTTCAGAGATATTATTAGATTAAGTATTTTAGTTATCTGCATACACTAACTTCAGTTAGGTACATGATATAATAAGTCAGTTTTACTTAGCACACATCTTTCCTACCTTGATATATGTAGCTTTAAAGATGGTTGTACTAATGTATCGTTTGTATATCGTTTTATTAATTCACGCAGCTACAGCTCAGTGATGTATTAATAAAAACTATATAATCAATTAAATTTTAAGTCTAAATCCTACATTTAGATTTAGTGATGATGGGCGGATATTGATTTCATCATTTTTGCTCCAGTTTGTTATAGCTTGCCTGTAAATCAAACCAAAATTAATACCCATGTTTTTACAAATATCCTTATCAATTCTAATTCCCAAAATAGCAGTCGATGATATTCTATTATTATCTAAGAAATTGCTCTCAGTAAGATCAATAATTGATAAATCTGTATCAATATATTTGCCTATACTACTTCGCCTTGTCAAGCCAAAGCCACCCAAGGTGACTATATCGAAAAAGTCATTAGAGTATACATTATATAATAAGCTCAGTGATAATTCCGACACAGAATATTTGTTAAGAAATATAATAGAACGACTCTCTATTTCTTGCCTCGCTCTCGATCCTAATACAGTCGTGTAGTTGCCGGAAAACTCATTATAGATGACTGAAATTGGAACATTTTGCTCTATATTAATTATGGTGTCTAATTGTGTAAATTGAATTCGTTCACGATAGACATGATGCCCTATAGCGCCTTGCACAGATAGTCGATCTGTCAGATTATAAGCGATACTTAGTTCTGCAGAGTTGCCTACTTTAGTGGTCCGTGCATTATTCAGGGCTTCATTATAGCCTGTGAGAATAGAGCTAGCTCCATAAGTCAAGGCATTGGCACCTGCAGATATTCCTATAGACCAGTTTGATTTATTTAGAATTTTATGGTTTTTGTCGTATATCAGATTGAGCGGAGATATGATACGGTCATATCCAGAAAGCTCAGAGTAGAGTAGGGGTAATTCTTGTAATTTCTCAAGCGTTAAAATTTCGTTATCAGCATAATTATCAGTGGTAATAAGTTGATTAATAGATTCTGATGTTTGACCTACTGAGAGGTTTTTATTTTCAATTATATCTGAGACCTCATTTTCATTAAGAGGACCTGTTGCACTTTGATTTCTTGTTTCTATGTTATCTAATGACATAACGACCGCTTCATCTATGATTGAAGTTTTGGATGCTGTAAGATTCACTTTTTCTTCTTGCGCCGATTTAGCAGTAAGGTTTTCACCGGTAGTGATGTTAGTTTCTTTTGTTTCAGCTATTAGATTTTCGTCATTTATTTTGTTAAAGTTTGTATTATCTACACTTTGAGACAAAGTACTTTCCGAATCGCTATTTAGTTTGTGGTCACTACTTGAGATCTCAATGTCAGCTGCTTCTATGGTATTTGTAGTTGCTGAAGTTGTATGAGGTTTATCATTTATAATATACAGGTATGCAAAGCCAGCAATGATAATTCCTAACAATAAGAATAATAAGTATAAGAATCCTCTACGCTTGGGCTTCTCCATAGGACGTTGTATACCCGACTG
>ENA-ORXT01002023-ORXT01002023.1-marine-metagenome-genome-assembly--contig:-NODE-2023-length-25511-cov-9.152591_pt1 | contig 25511 bp, 40 predicted proteins | sample MGYA00237868_ERZ511482 | MGnify/ENA metagenome assembly ERZ511482
CGCTCTCTCGGGCGCGCCAGCTTCTTCTCGGGCGCGCCAATCCGGCCTCCCGCGGGGCCCGCGTGCCGGGCGCGGCGGGTCGGGTATGCTCCCAGGGTGGCCCGAGCCGGTCATCGGGGCCGCCCCCTCGCCCCGGTCCCCGCGTCGCCGCCCCGTCGGCCACCACCGCCGCTGGCGTCGCCATTTCACGTCGGGTACCGCGTCTCCCGCCGTCGCCGACGTCCCCGTGGTTGCCCCCTGGCGCATAGGGGGCCCCGTAGTACTACACAACAGATACGAAAGAAGAAAGGCAAAGAAAATATATGTGGAAGAGCGCACTTGCGTGTGGCCATCGACAGGGCAGAGGCTACCATCACGGTCCTGTTGCTACTGCTGGACACCTGTTGAATTGTCACCACTGAAACCACAATGGGGCACCACCGCACAATCCAGCCCAATCAGTGCCGAGATAATGGAGAAGGGAGGTGAGAGACCAGACGCAGTGTCAGGAACCAGGTTTCTTGAAAGCGCAAAGAAGCGTGTGCTCGATACCGCCGCAATGCGCTCTTCTCCAAAGTAGTCAGAACGAGGGAGCGTCACGTACCTGATGATGTGACGCTGTTGCGAGCTGACAGCGGCACCCAGGGGCATGCCCCGTGATGCGCAGTCGACAGGAGTGAAAAAAATGGCCACTGCAGAAACGGGTTAGATGGACAAAGCGGTCCAGGGGAGCCCATCCCCCCCTTCATTGCGAACAACAGCAGACCGCGACCCAGTCCCCACCACAGCCAGCAGCACGTTCCCGGCTCCCCGAGCGCGTGGCCGCCGCTGTCGGACGCCGGCATTGTGAGGAGGTCATAAACAAAGCCCAGTGGAGCGGAAGATCGATAAACAGACTGCCTCCAGCCGAATTGCCAACGGGGTTGGCGACGACAAGCTGTTGGAAGTGAAAGAGGCAAAACGTCCTCGAATGGGCGGTCTATGAGATGCGTATCGAGCACCAGCCATGGCGGCCCGAGCGCAACCACCTCTGTAGGGATCGTGGCGCTTCGTGCGTGAGTGTTCGCCACTGCTGCGCATTCTACGAATCTTACCGTGACACGAACGGCCATCTCAAGAGCTTCACGGCGCAACGCACTTGCCGTGAGCCGTCGCGTGTGGCTATTGGATGCGCCCGAGGAAAACAGCACAGCGGTGGATCACCACAAGATCATAGGATGCAAGGAAACGTCGACCGAAACGAGCTACAAGCAAGCAAGTAACTCCTCAATAGTACATTAATTCCACATAGTAGCCTCTTATGTCAGCATTCAGAGATGATTCTCAGCTCGAAACTTGTACATCGCTGTTCAATAAGTTGCTTGGAACGGCGGTGGGAGAGGCAGGACTCCCGCAGCCAGCCACAAGGTCATGCGGCGCATTGCTGCCGCTTTGCTCGTTGGACCTGGATCGCTCGAGTTCGCTGGTGGTGCCACTCGGCAACGAAAACCATACATGTTGATCTCCTGCCCACACAATGCAGCCAGTGCGCAGAGCGCCAGCCGCCCCAATTCTCTGACGACGCAGGATCTCCGCCCGCCGGTGCCGTGGCGCTGGTGTTTACGGGGGACAGTCCTTCACAAAGGAGCTATTCAGTTACCGCCCGCGGTGAAGGACAAGCGCAGGTTGGGCTCCCATGCGCGAGCCGGCGCCGATCGATACAGCCTGAATCATCCGCACGCTGTGACACTGAATATTGCAGCAGCCGCCCCTGGTCAGCGCCCACGCACGCAGGATGCCCGCGAGCTCTCCATCGCTGGTCCACTCTGCGCCATTCGCCTTGTACGTCTTTTCTCATGCAGCGCGCACCTCTTGCATGTGGCGTCTTCGCCGCGGCCAGGGGGACCTTGTTTGAGAAACGTTGGAACCTGGTTCCGTCGCAATAGTGTCGGTCACCACCAGCACCTACGCTCACTTTCGCTTTTCACTTTTCAGGCACCTGGACCGATGTGGGTGGGCGATACTCAAAGCTTTTGCCCCTAGCGACAGCTTTGCTGTGCTCATATACCGTAAATCGCACTTGCTGCAGAATCAAACAGCATGCATCACCGCTGAAACAAACCAGTAAGCCCGTGCGCCAGACAGTCACTCTTGCGCATTCTCATGTGTTCGAGAGAAGCAGCTCCCCGCAGCAGTCATCTTCGAATGCTACCGGTATACAGCAGACATTAGCTATCTGGCGACGCCTTTGCACGTGACACGCTACCAGCAGAGCCGGAAGTATGAAGTTCAGCATGTGATCAGACGCCATGAAGTGTTGGACTGAGCATGATCACACGGCCATAGACGAACAGGGCGTCAGCAGCTCTGATTTATGAAAGCTAGGGCATGACAGAATGAGCAGAGCGGAGCTACAAATTATTTTTGACGCGTTGTGCAACGAAGGCCCTCATGCCGCGCTGACATATCCGGCAATACTCCGGGTACAGTGCGCGGTCTCGCCCGTAGCTCCTGACATGCGTGCCATTCACATATCGGCAGCGTTAGACCGTGCGTGCGCGTCATAGCTACGAGGCAATGGTTCTCATGCGGGACACGACAAACACGCCCACAGCCTTTCCCTCTTCACGTCCACATTCCTTGACAGCTGCGATATCCTATGTGATCCCCGTTCGTCACGGGCGGCGGCTGCTCTAGCAACCTTTCGACGCTGATCCTATACCCACTCATATCCATGCGTGTGGTAGATAAACTGCTGGCGCCACATTCCCAACGCTATGACCATCATCTGTCATCGGTACGGGAGCTATAGAACAAAAAAGGGCATTGGATGTATGTCTGTACGGCCGCGCTTTTCCCTTTTCTCTTTCAGTTTCAACCCCGCCGGCCCCCACTCCATCTGTGGAACCCGCATCGCTCCCCCTCATCGCCTCCCACGCTCACCCCTGCGGCGCCGGAGTACCGTTCTCCTGCGCCATAAAAAAGTCATACATATAGAAAGACACAGGCATCAGGATGCCGGCGCACCCCGGGGGCGGCGTCAGCTGCGTCAAGAGCGCCTTGTTGTTTTCGGTGGTTGAAGTCGCACGATACACCTCCGCCAACACACAGTGGGAACCTTGAGTGAGCCTTGAATGATGGTTTTCAATCGCGCGTTGCCAATGCCTGGCACAACATGCAAATGTAGCGCCCACATCTGCTGCAGCGTTGTCATCAGCCGCATCTTGGTCATCTTCTCTTCTTACACGGAGTACGTGGTCACGCTGTCCACACCAGCGCCTGCACGGTCCTTAGCACGATGCGCAGACAACCAGCCGGCCCTGCCGCTCATGGTACCCCGGCGGCGGTTGCAGTGGCGCAACAAGGACGCGAATAGTCGGCCGTTTCGTTCAAATCGTCAGTGTACTTGACGAAAAAGGAGCAGGCGACGGAGAGCGCTGCCAGAACCTTCATGGCCGCCTCCTGCATGTCTGCGTCGATCTGGGACGCGCCTTCAGGGTGGCCCTCGACGATGCGCGACAACGACAAGCGGACCGACACGGCCATAAAGAAGGTCTGCTCGTGCAGGCGGCCGTCCCTCAAGGAGGCGACCACGTCTCTCGCCGTCTTGCGCTCCATCCACGGGTCTATTAAGATCTCAGTTCCTACCTGTGGAGCGCCCTCGTAAGCCGCGGGACCAGGGGCTTTTGAAACAGGCATTTTTTATTGAATCAGAATATATTCCACTTGCGCTGATATGCACTTGGATTCCAATTTTTGATGCAGTCATGTATCTGATTTTGGATCTGACAGCGCTTGTCGGAGTAAGGATCAGTGACGAATTCGGAATTTATTTGCTCCGATTTCGATGATACTCTGGGTACCCAGAATGATTATATTCCGACCATGGAAGTTTATGCACAAATATGGATCGGCGCACCTGCAAACGAGAGGTGGTCGGTCGATGTCGCCGACGAAGTCTGTGGCGCCAGCCAACGTTTGGCTCTAGGTGTTCGGAATTGTTTAGAAAGTCAGAGTGGTTCAGTGTGCCTTCTCAACCAAAGCTTGTTGTGTACGCAAGGCGGCAATCTCGTCCTCGGACACTGGAAAGTTTCTGGTCCTACGGGCAGTTCCCCCCCGGTCACGATGCGTGCTTGACGGACTGCAACAGTGCGGGACACCAGAGAGTGTTGAGACAGCAATGAGGCGCAATTTGCAGGTGTCGGGAAGCAGGTGGGCATGGCTGCTCCTCACCTCAAGAAGATAGGAACATGCTGCTGATATCCAAACACCCTCACGTCGTGCTGCGGGCATCCGGCTCGGGCGTGTCAGACACGTGGCCATGGTAGGCGCGACGTTTCGGCCACTATCTCTGACGTGGTGGCCAATAGTGGCATCTCCTCCGCCTGCACCGTCGCAAGGGCTGCCCCAGAATACTTGTTAATGCAAAGCCAATACTGGGATTCGGACCAGCTCAGGCAAGAGAACTCAACTCTGATTACATTATGTCCTGCCGTCAGAGAATTATTAGGGCACATTTTGTTCGTGGGTTCTTGGACAGAGTACATTATGAGTACGCAGCTACGGCATGGAACTCAGATGAGTCCGAGTATACTGTGCGGATATATCTGGCTCAGCTTTATCCACCTCAGACGCTGTGCGGAGCCCGTGGCCGTGACCCGAGTCACCAGCAGCGCGTCGCCAAGTGGTCGGCAGCTGCAGCGGGGCCTTGGCATGCGGCATTCAACTGAAGAGGGGGGTATCAGTCTCGGCAGTGTCAGCAAGAGTGAAGGCCGCCAGCAGGTCCGCCAACGCGGTTGAGCAGGGTCCCGCCCGGCACGGGTATACGCCGCGTTGGGACGCCCCGAAAATGGGACCGCTGTGCCCAGCCGGGACTTGTCGGCCCTGCAAGCGGCGGGCCCTGGACCCCGGGTCAGCGGTCATGCGAACTCCGTCGTGCGGCGGTACCCCGTCGGAGGGGCAGGGCTCGGGCCCGAACCCGCCGGGGCTGGGCCGCCGGTGCGGCGACAAGGGCTGCGGAGCCCTTCACCTCGACCGCGGCAAGGACGGCCTGCGCCGCATGCCTATCTCAAGTTGCGGCCGTTGCATCGACCGTGGCCACGTTGTTCTTCGTCTGGGGGATGCGCCCGAGGGCCTTTCACGCAGGGGTCTTGCTCCGTGGGATCAGCGACTGCCAGTTCCGTGCCAGGGGCTTCGGGGCAAGATTCACCTTGTCCAGCGCCCAGAAAGACTTTCTCTCCCGCTCGAGGTAGGCCTTCAGCGTCTTGAACGACGGCTCCGCCGTATTGTAATGCCGCGCGGCGGGCCGAAGGTACTCGGAAACTCCTTGCACCAGCACCACCTTGAGCTCCCTGCCGTCCAAGAGGACCTCGAGGGCGGCGTCCAACGCCACGATGCGATCGCCAAACTGCCCCTCGGTCTCCCACGTGTGCTGCTTGGCGTCCTGCAGCTCGCGAGGGCGGTCGGAAATTACGTCGTCGTCTGAGTACTCTTCCAGTAGCTCACAGATGATGTGCTTGAACTTGGTCTGAGAGGCCACCGCCGCCGTGTCACTGCCCATCGGCACTAAGCGGCGGATGACCTCATTGACGTTCCCTGAGACCAGCCACTGGAACGAATACCCCGCGGCCCCTTCGGCCACGCCCAGGGCGTCGAAGGAGTTCTTGAGCTTCTACAGGAAGTGGATGACGCTGACCCGGTACTTGGCGTCCTAACGCCAATTCTCCAAGAGCATCATCGCCTTGAGGACGCGCGGATATTCTGATAGGTGCGCGAGAACCCGGGTGTGCGGTCGTACAGACATTACGCGTCTCTCTTGAACAGGGGCACAAGCCGGGGGTCCGTGACCCAGTCCAACCGCTGGTCGCGTCGCAGACGCCGGACCGCCTCGCCAACGATAGACTTGCGGAATTCCTCCATCGACGCCGCCGTTTCGCCCGTATCATCAAAATCCGCCTCACTGTCGGGGGAGTGGGCCCCCGCATGGACGCCGCCCGACGGAGAGGGGGCCCAGCCGGGCGTGGGCGCCACCTACCGGGTGGACGCCGTTGGTCCCGCCCGCTGCGCCACTCGCGACGGCGCCGGCAATGCCTCTGGCATGGCTGCCGAAGGGGCCGTCTCGGCGATCTGTTCCCGCCGAGGGCGGAGCTCCTTGAGCTCCTGTCGCATCTCGGTCATGAGCATCTGCATCTTAGTCATGTCCGCCTCCGTTGTGTCAAGCTCCGTCGTCTCCGCGTTCGCCCATCGGCTCGCGGCAGGCGCCGGGGGCGGACGGATCGCACTGGCGTACCGGCGCCTTGGCCGGGCAAAAACGCCGCTCCGACGCATCATGTCCCGGGGGGTGTTCGTCGGCCCCCCCGAACCCCGTTGGGATCTCGTCCCCGTCAGCCCCTTGTCTGAAACGATGGCTCGGTCAGTCGCCACGGGATGCGCGTGGCCGAGATCAAAGGGCGACGTACCGTGCACCGGCGCCACTGAACCACATCCCGCCGTCGACGCCGCCAGGCTCTCTCGTCCCAGGACGATGAGGTCAGGCAAGGACAGCAGCCCGCCGCGTACGTTCGGTCGGGCCCTGGCTGGCGCTGCGACGATACCGTCGCTCTCGACGGCGCGGGGAGCGCCCCCGGAAACGAAAGAGGAAGACGAAGAGAAGGCGCGGTCCATGGCTCCAAGGGCCGTGGCGCTAGCCGGGAGGCGGCTATTCCATTCGGGCCGGTACAACTGGGAGATCGGGGCCAAGGGTCGTGCAACCAGGCGTGGGACGACTGATCTCACCCGGAGCACCAAATTTAGCACAACCCCGTAGCCAGGTTCAGAGAAGGGAAGCATCCCACCAGTGCCGTCCTCAGAACGTGCACCCTTTAGAATCGCCCGATCCGGAAAGACAGACCGCCAAAGGTACAAAACAGATGGCACGGTTTACTTGCCGGCGACGTTTGTGCCTCCCACCGTCGTCGCCCTTCGTCCTAAAAGGGCGAGAACCGTTGCGTGAGCCAGATCCCTGTGACGGGAATTGGCCTGCGCTGCCGACCAACTGATGCACCTAAGAACAGGACAAGACGAGTCCCCCAATGCGGTAAGCGCAGACGAGGGGGATCGCGGCCGCCGGGCTGCGCCTCACGTGGCGGCCCCTGGCGTGGCTACGCGGTTGCGCGCGCGCGCCACATAACCGCCACGCCCAGCGGTGCCCCGACAGCCGTTCGCACCTGGCCCGGGCGTCCGCGTGTCCCGACAGCTGCCCAGGCTACGTCAAGGAGCCACCAAAGGAGGAGTGGCGGGCGTGCCGTCCGCCCCACCGCTTGCCACCCGAGAGCCGCGTCCACCCAGCCCCCGCTGGGGGTTCTCAGCACCACCCCGCGCCGGGTGGGGCTACAACCGGGACTCCCTTCTTTTGTGCCGCCGAGAGCGGTGACGGCGTGCTGCTGTTCCATCTCTTCCTCCCATGGGCGTGCACTCTCGAGGTCGTGGAGGCGCCTGGGCTCGTGCCGGCAGGGTCAGCGCTGCCGCTGTGGCCGCCGTGGAGGAAAAGCGGTTCACAACGCATCAGTCACTGCCTAAGAGCCAGTTTGACACAGCCACTTTTCACGCGGCGCTCCCTCTCCCGTCGGCCGGTGGGGAGGTTTCCATTGGCGGGAACTCTGCTCGACGAGGGTGGGCTGATAATGCTTTGGTCGCTACTCAGGGAGCCGGAGCCGGGGCAATTGGGCCTAGCGGCTCCCCCCCTGCCAAAGTGCCAATCGGCAGAGGCGCGGCATTTTGTCGCAGACAGGAATCGGTCGGTGGTTGGGGTAGCCACCAGTGCCAACTTCGACTACGGTTCCATCTTCCAGCACTAATGGTTTGACTGTCGAAACTCAAATCATGCTGTGAGCGAAGAGATTACAACTGGGAGAGGGCTGACAGCCCACTGAGTGTAAGCCGACGAGCAGCCGCAGCCAATCTTTAAGAATGACGTCAGTCCTATTCGCCACACTGAGTGGGCATCTTGTCAAAACAGCCAATCTTTAAGATGTGCCGATCTTAACGATTGGATTGAGGACGCTCCCAAATTTGATCTGTAAGTCTGTGCATGGTTCAGTGGCCTCCTTCTGGCCCTTGCAAGCGTCCTGCTGGCCTCTGCTGCTGTACGCTCTGACCCTCGGCCATGACTTTGGGCTTCGTGCCTGTCCGTCGCGCTGTTACTCCCGCCCTTGCCAACTTCCTTTCGCGCCACGGGAATCTAGACTGCACACACATTATTGGTCGACCTGTTGAACTCATTCTCAGGCAGGATCAACTCACACAGATCCGAGCTCATCCTGGAGGAATAAAACGCAATTTTGCCCCGCGCAGATTGAACGCCGGTCTGCCTGAAGGCTGACTGCCTGCCCAACAGGGTCAACACTGAGCTCAGACGCCAGCCTCATGACGTTCAGCTTGTTACTGACAACATACGGTTGGACGTGTCTTCTCTAGTAGATATGATGAGCAACACGACGCTGCAGCGCGATTAGAGAGTGTACAGTAGTTCTCCAAAACATCCCTCCGTCCCACATCTTAACATGTACTTCAATAGATACACTTTGACCAAAGTCGACGGTTTTCAAGTTGGCTTCAGTGTGAGGCAGCTCATTTTCATGATCTGGTTCAAGTTTGCTGAGTATCACCACGCTGCATGAGCAGTGAAAGGCTGTCTTAGGACGCCCTCACGAGACACACGGTCCTTTTCTCTGCCTCACTGCAGGTGATTTGGCCTATTCAGACCGAGAATGCTGACGTGGCCCCTGCAGCCGCTGTTAGGATCAGCTTGAGTGCGTCTGGGGAAACAGGACACAGGACTGTTGCAGTGGGTCAGGAACTCCGTCGCACATGTGCCAAGGTCAGTCAGCGGTCATGAGCCGCCTGGCTACGGCGCCCATCCCAGAATAATTCGGACCAATCAGCGCCCAGAAGTGAGGATCTTCGGCAAGAGATGCCATCAACAGTTCCACACAAGTTACCCTCCCAGACGCGTCTGTGAGACGAGCTGAGTGCTCTTACGAAAAGATGGACCACGGCAGCACTTTTGGTGGCCCAGTGTGGCGCGCCTGTCCAATTTCGTACGAATGGCCTCTGGGAGCCGCGGTGCGCGCTCACGCGTGAGGAACATCTTTGCGTGATCGTTCGAGATGCGGCGGATTATTCCTGTGGCCACTTCGATATGCCCTTGCAGTAAGGACGGGTCGCGTCGTGCGCGACGGCCTCAGAGGCACTTCTTTCATTTCCAGTATGCCGAGTATCTAACGTGGTCACTGCTACTAGTTGGAATCGAATACAAGGCGAAAGCGATGCAGCACTGAGAAGTCCGGTGTGATCGGCGGACTACTTTCGTTTCGCGACCCAGCGATCAAAAAACCGGTCGATGCCCCATGATTGTGACAGATTGTCCCCCAACTTTTCTTTTCCGATGTCGAATTCTAATTATGTGTTGCGCTGCTGCAACTTGCGCGGCCCATTTGGATTCATAAGAAAGCAGATCATTCAACGGTGCAGTGTGTCGACCGGAACACCGCCACCCTACTGGGGACGGTGGAGCCGTCGACGATCTCCTCCCTCCCGACGGCTGTCCCCGTCGTGGACGTCGTTGTCGCGTCTTCCTCTCCTCGTCCCGCATTGCCCCTTATGCACTCAATGGTGACCCACGGCACGCCACGCGCGCTCTTGGCATGTTCTTCTGATCTGTTGCACCACTTGCACAGTTGCATGAGAGATGTGAGCGGGCAGTGGGATCATCGGCATGATGAGCATATGTCTTTGTGTATGTTTTTAAATGACGAGATGCATGAGTACGGTTGCGTTCGGGAATTTTCTGAGGCTTTGTCCCCTCCATGCTGTCGCGCATGGCTCCTTGAAGACTGCATCACTCGACCTTTTCCCGTTCTCTTTAATTGCCGCACCTTTGCTGCCACCCTCCACCCCCTCGCCATGTTCGTCCGAATGAAACGGGTACCTGCACGGTCCCGCTGTGAGGTATGTTCTGATATTGACACTGACATTTTGGGCGTGACTATGATATCTCGGACGTTGTCTATTGCTTTTTTACTCTTTAATATGAATGTAGGGACATGTCGGGGACGTTTGCTCTGTGCTTGGGCTGTCGTTCCGCCCATCCAGATGCCTCTCTCGAAGGAGTCCGCGATGAGCTGGACGGTGGACGGGCTGAACGTCTAGACGTGCGGCTCGAAGATTCTCAAGGTCCCTGCTGCTAATTCCCCGTTCGAGAGGAGCGCACAAGAGAAGGGTGCCATTCTGTCCTATCTTTCCACATTTTTTCTCCTTGCTTCTCTTCCCGTGAGCGACACGTATAGCTATGTCTATTAAACACTCTCTTCTTCCCACCTCAAGCCATGATGGCAGGGCCCACGCGAAGACAAATACCGGGCTCGCATCTTGAGTAAGTGAGTCATACATGCGCTTCTTCGAGAAACGGAAATCCCGCGATGTATCGACTTGGTCGCTGGTGCCTGTCCCAAAATACTCAACGGCTCCTCATAGCGCGGCACTACGCGAATGACCGGCTTGGTCATCGTTTTGGTACAAAAAGCAAAACAACAACGACGGTGGTCACTTTGAGGCTGATTTGTCAAGTAAAAGTCTACAACTCCGATACTGTGTAGACAAGTCCTGGCTTGTGTGTGTTCACATTTAGCATAAATATGACATCTCAATTAGAAGTATGGCAGGTTTTTTGTTGCTAGTTGCTTCCGCCCAGTTGCGTTCCCACCACGGGAAAAACTCCGTGACGGAGTGTCCTGTCTGCGCGCACATTACAGCTGCATACATGGTGTTGTCCGGCTTTTGTGTGTGCTCGTGCAGTACACAATCTTGCCTGAGTAGTAGCGACAGCGCAGCGTCTGTCACTGCACTGGTCCTGCTCTGACGCGTGTTCTGGCGACCGCAATCCCATGCACAAACACTGCCGTCTCCTCTCCCACCTCCAACCGCACTATCCGTCTTGCACACGCGCCGAACTCGTTCCACCCTGCAAAGTGGCGGCCACTGGGCATGGGTCAGCTGTTTGAGCGACGGGGCTTGTCGCTCGCGTCGCAAGCGGCTACATGTGGTGCCGCCCCCAATCGGCTGTGACGGGAATCGGGCGGTGCGGGGGATCCCGAAAAGAACGCCTGCGGTATGCGCACCTTCGGTCCAGCAGCCGTGCAGGGGTGATGGCGGCAACCCCAACCAGACCCTAAGCTTTTCGCCTTCGCCCTGATGGACCATCGGTAATCTGCCGATGAGCGTAGGCCCGCTCAATCAATCCAGCTGCAGAAAAGGACGGAGAAAAATCTCAATCGTTGATGATTTTCATGCTTGCACCAGAGGTTCAGTGCTTCGAAAGCAGTGAAGACCAGTTCCTCTCCCACGTGAACTGCAAGAATCACACTTCGCGCAGACGCACTGGCGCGAGTTCCTAACCCGAGGCGACGCAGATTTCCACCATGGACGATGCTGTGTAACGTTCGACTTCATAACGACGTGGACGTGGAATGAAGCCCCTGCATGGAAGCTCGCTGTGTGTGTGTGTATGAGCTTCTTATACTTTCGAAACTGCATATCAACGAAGATAAAAAGCGCAACTCACAGCCTCGGGCGTACGCTTGTGCGAAGAAGAGCAACAAAATGACACGTATCTCGTCGAACGCCAGCACGTTCGTCCCCCTCGCCAGCTTCGCACTTCTTCCAATTCTCCACTGCTCACGTCAGCAACACAGCCGGCACAATGCGGAAGCACGTCGTCCGCCGCTCCTCACCCGCCGCCCCATCGACAAGCGAAGCCGCCGTCGCCGCTACCCCCGCTGCCGCCACACGGGGCGCGCGCGCCCTCTGCCGCGCCGCAGGTGTCCCCGCCTCGGCGGGCGCCGCTGACTACACCCTCTTCTCCGGTGCCACAAACATTGGTTTCTGCGTCAGCTTTGGCGGCTTTTACCGCCTCTGAGGCACTCGCCGCCGTCGCGGCGGGCGCCGCCGCTGGCGGCGCCCGTATCCACCGGCTGCGCAATTCCTGCAGCTCGTCCACTGTCGGCACTGTGCCGATCACGTACAACATGTGGCACACGTACCCCTCAGCGACCAGCGCGGCGGCCAGGCCAACGATGTTCCCGCTGTCTTCACGCCCAGCGGGTGGCGGTGAGCGTCAGTGGTGGCACAAGCGGCGGTAGCAACGCAAGTCGTGTCAGAGGCGGCGGTCGCCAGACCAGGGAGCGCCTCACACAAGAAGGCTCGGTGAGCGGGGTCGAGGTTAAGAATAGACACCTGCGGAAGGCAAATGGAACCCGGCATGTGCGGCAGCAAGGTGAGAGAATGGGAGGGGGTAGGGGGCACAGCGGTGGCGGCTGTAGCTGCGGTGCCCACCGCCGTCGGCCCACGCTCGCCGCCGATGAACCTCCCCGCCATTCTGGCTGCGGCAGACCCGAGGAAGTCGACCCCCTTCCCGTCTTTGACGCGGGGAGAAAACAGCCAAACCGTGACCCACCCCCCCAGTCACCCCCCCTGAGCGCCGGACGCAAGCCGTTTTCGACCCTTTTCGAGGTCTCGGCTTCGAGCCGACCAAGCTTCCAGGTCCGCGTGCCGCCCCGCCGACGCCCGAAATGTGGACCTCGGCGACGAGCTTTTCTTTGTCGCGGCGTCGAAGGCGGCCGCAAAGCCCAACGCGGGTCATCCTGCTCCCCCCTGCCACCGGCACCCGGGGGGTTGTGAGACCGGCGGCCGCCGCCGGTCAAGCCGTGTCGGCTGCTTCGACGTCGCATGTGGTGCGGGGCGGTCGGGCGGCTGGCCAGCCGCCGTGGCGTCTGCGTCTCCCCCCACGGCCCGCCATCCGAGGTCTGACGCGACACCATCGACGATTGGCTTTACAACAGCGTCCCTGATGCCTCCGCCGCGTACCAGTCGGTTGCGGAGGGGCGACCGCGGTGGGGGTCGACGCGGCGGAGGCTGCCGCCGCTGCCGCCGCTGGCCAGCGGGCGGCCGCGACGGCGGGGGGGGTCCCTGCTGCCACCGCGGCAGCGGTGGTGGAGGCGTTCCGAAGAGCACAGGCTGCAGGATTAGTGACCGCCAACAACACGCGTCGTCGGGGCACGCGGTGCCGCCCGGCTTCACCGCGCCAAAAGGCGGCCGATAGCCGCTCTGCGGCTAGCGCGGCGGTCGTGAATACTAGGTCGTTCGCGGCCGCCAGGTCGTAATCGTCCTTTTTGCTGTTTTCCTCTTCACCCATTCTCCGCAAGGCGCCGCCTAGAATTGCGTCCACCGCGGCTGCCGCGGCCCCTTACCACGGCCCAAACAGCTCCGCCGCGCGGTCGATGTCAGTACACGTTCACGCGGGGCCCCCCTTCAACCCCCTGCTCGCAAACAACGACGCCGCGCCAACCGCCGCCACCCTCTGCAGGGATGTCCGCATACTCGTGTCGACGCTGGGCGGCAAGGCAATGCCCAGAGCCGCAGCCGACGCCACGCACCAGTACACGGCTGCAGAACCCGCCGCGTCCCCTGGTCAGTACACGACAGCCCAGCCGCTTGCGCGGCGGCGATACGGGTGGTGGCAACCCTGGTCGGTGGGGTGCCTTCCCCGCCGGCGATGACAGGCAGCGACGGCGGGAGGTTGGGGAGGCGCCATGTCGTCGGCTTCCCTAACGCAGCGGTTAGACCCCAACCGCACAGCGACGGCCTCCGTCGCCACGTTGAGCAGCGTCCACGCGGCAATCGTACCCTTCCACGCCAGGGAGCGCATGCCCCCGCCTCTCGCAACCGCCCGTCTTACATCGCCCGCACCTGCTTCCGTCGACCCTGCAGGCGCCGACGAGACGTCAAGAGCCGCACGGTGGCCCCCCCCCCCACCGTGTGTGGCCATGCCTTTCCTGCAAAAGAGCCGCAGCGCTTTTCGTGTTTCTGAGCTCTTCCTTTCTGCTCGAAGAGAAAGCACCAGCCCATACTGTGCGGCGCAGCCCTGACCGAACCTCGTCATGGAGCGTTCTGCGCGCAGAAAGATGAAGCGCCTCTATGTCCGGTTGTTGATGACAGCCGACGCTCATAGGATGAGACGGCGTGTGGTCGAGGTGGTTGAGCACCCTATCGTCTTGTGTCTTCACTTCTTCATTCTCGGTACCAATCAGGAGCTCTCATTAATGATTGGCACTCTGAAAAAATGGATAGATATGTTCGGAGAGACTCAGATTCGAAAATGACGAGCCTGATTTTACATACTCTTATCTGAATGGTACACCCTTTTAATGGCTCGAAAGAGGATAAACGCAAAGCCAATGACTTAGCCTGCGTGGAATGCAGGCATCCAACAAACTCAGGATGCTTTACTTGCCTGGTGCCTCACAATGCTCAAAGTCAAGACAAAAGACGCAGGTACGTGTTCAAAACGTGCTAAACAGTAGTAGGCAATCTCAGGGCCGATCGTCGACAGGAAGCAGTTGTGAAAAACGTCGCGCGCGGCCCCCCATGCACGGCCCACAAGCATCAGGACGAGTATCAAGACGAAAGGCTAACCAAGATACCAAGATGGACACTAAAGCCGAAGCCCCTTGCCTCACATTGACCTTCGCACGCTCACTGCTGGTCATGATCTGCCGTGCGCCGCGTTCACAACCTGCAGCACAACCGGATCCTTGAGTTTTTTTGGCAACACGCCTGGAAAGTACATCTTGTCGGACATACTGGTTCAATAATCTCATATATTCTAGATAAGTTCTGTAGTCTTCTTCATATCCTTCTTGCATCGGCTGCGAATATGTATCTTATCCGTATTCAAGGAGTTGCGGCAAAAGTCGTATCTGATTCAAAAACATGTTAGTGTTGAGTATATCTGAGTGGTCACAACATTTCCAGATTCATAAGCCCCTGGTTCCCGTTCTTCCAACTGCGTGTATGTCTCTCTCAGTCAGAATCAAGGACGTCACTGTAGTCGTCCAAGTGCTTACTGTCCCTTCTTTACTGTTATTTCGTCTTGACCATTTGTTCCTTGGCACTTCATCGCTCTTAGATCATCGTTACTTCATCGCAGAGCAAGTGTTGAAGACCTCAAGAGTCAGAGCAGCGGACTCCAAGGCTCGTTCTTTCGACCATAACCGAAGTTCAGGGCTTCGAAGGCGATGGGGGAGATCATTCATTCCATCCGAACTCCATCGAGCTGCTTTCGTGGCAGTACATGATCGCTCAGAAGCTCCGGTCTGAATGGTCGAGAACTTCAAGCCAGGCCACTGCTTCTGTGTCATCTGACGCCAAGAACGTCCAGAAAAACTGAGCCATAAAACGATGCCATCTTCTTCTCCAAAAAACAAGAGGGGCTACTCCAGATGTAGTTCCCTGGTTAGAGGGCACTCTGGTCAGGTGAAGAATTTCTGTCGACGCCCTGTGTCTCGCATTTGACGCTCGGCAACCTTCCAACCATCTTCTTCATGATGTTCGACGACACGGCGCGGATGCTGGTCATCTCGTGGGTCTTGTTCGAATACGTCAGCACCTCGGAGGCGGCCAGGCGCATGATGTGAGACTGGAGCACAGCGGCTGCTTGGGTCAAGGCGTACAAGGAAACCCGCTTGTGGTGGCCTGACTCGGCCATCCGACATCTTCATGCGGATAACGTTCGGTTCGACGAGCACTTCGTCCGCGCCGCGAGTGCCGTCACCTTGTCGGACCCGCAGCAGCGATTAGCTGAAATGAAGGACGTTTTTATATTTTTTTGACAATGCCTGGATATCGCGACTCCTACAAGTGTTCAATTGCGACCCTTGACCGCGTGCTGCTGGCTGCGGGCTACTCATACAAGCAGCGGTACCACATATGTCGGAAACGTGATAAAGCAAGGCGAAAGGCATTCGCCAGGCTATTTCTGTCAGTCCCTCTTCGGTGCCTCGTGTCGGCCGACGAGACCCACAAGGACGGCGGGGACTTGCGGCGACGACGATTTCGGTGGCTGCGTGGCGCGCGTTACAAGTGTCAGTCGCTTGACCGGAGGGCGATGCTAAGGACTCCAACGATGATGGCCGTCTCCTACTCGGGTGGGGTGCTTTACTTGGTCACCACCTTCACCTCTTCGTCCGAGAATTAGGACGGTTGGCTGCTATTTCTCAACGGGCTGCGCAAAACGATGAACCGGTTGTTGCCCGGTCTACCGCTGAGGCTGTAGACAGACCGGTGTGTTCTACTCTTTGACAATGCACCTATCCACTTGGCGGAGACGGATGCCTTCATCCGCACAAATGGCACCTTTCATGTTCGTCTTCCACCGTACAGTCCGGAATTCCAACTGATAGGGGACGTGTTAAGTGAGTACTCGCACCAGCTCAAGACGGCGCAGCATTCGTATCGCAGGGTGCCCGAGGCGCTTCTACACGCAGTTGCACTGTCTAAGTTGGCTGCCCCAAACCTTGCGTGTCACTTTGAGCACAGCCTGTTGGAGGATGTTCGAAACGTCCAGAGTTGTGTGGGCCTGGTGGGCCGTGGGAGGGTCTCTTTGCATCTGTGCCTGACGCGCGAGAGTAATGGGACAAATGGTACAAAACATTAAACGTCTATCAGATGGCCATGAAAGCAAGGTACTATCGGCGATGGAACGTGACCCGCGACAAGACCAGGTCGAGCAGTCTCAGTTGGAGGGACGACACATCCGGATCAGGCTCACCCTGCTCGCCCCACTTCGATAAAATGAAAACTACGACATCCACCGCACTGACAGTCGAGCCTCACACAGTATGACGACGTAGAAATCAGGAAATCATACCCCGACGGGCCTTTTCAACGAACGCAGCACGCTCAGAATCGTCCCCAGGTCCGAACGCATATGATGCCAGGTTCTCGGCCAAGGCAGCCGCGCCCAGCTGCCGAAACTCGCTGTCGCGCTCGCCTGTGGCTGCCGATTGGGTGCTGCCTGTCGCAGAAGGACCGACTGCGCCGGCGGCTTCTGGCATCGGAGGGGTGAGGGGGCGGTTCCTCTCCGGCGTAAAGGGCCCGCCTGTAAATTTCTCAGCCAGATACAAGAAACAAAAGAAAGGGAGAACAGAAAGAGCGCTGGAAACGGAAAAGAGGGTTACAACGTCATGTCGCACTACAAGTAAACGATGACACACACTTGAGCTGAATATCGCGCGTCCTGGCACAGTGCAAGCACGCTCAAGCACGCCCAACAGAAATTGAACAACAACTCACACTCGGTATTGCTGATCCCCGAATTTTGTCCAGGGGGACAGAGACAGAGACTCACTGTGAATAGTAGCACTCTGTTGGTCTAAAACGACAATAAGAAGGCATCGAAGCTAATAGAATGCCCGCATTCGGTTCGAGGGCCTTGCATCCAGCCGAACTCACTGTTTGTTGCCGCTTGATTTGATTTTCTTGGCACGGAGCAAGCTGCCCACGCGAGATCTTGACATTTTCTACTGTCTTCTTGCCAGAAGTGCTCCTGATTGCTTGGATGTGCCCATACAGGCTGGAAATCATCATCAGCTCCTCTTTTTTTCTGCACTTCCGGGAAGGAGACAGCAGAAAACCTCAACATCTCGCGTGGGCAGCGTACTCCGTGCCAAGACAAGCGGATCAGGCGGTTACAAACAGTGATCTCTGCTGGATGCAAGGTCCTGCAACCGAATGCGGGCTTTCTTTTGGCTTCGATGCCTTCTTGTTGTCGTTTTAGACCAATAGAGTGCTGCTATTCACAGTCAGTCTCGGTCGCTGTCCCGCAGGCCAAAATTCGGGAATCAGCAATAGAATTGAAATCAAGTCACGGCAGCCGATCGCAATTCATGCCCGAGGAACCTGAGCACTGCCAGCAACTGAAATCAATTGGTGATGGATATAAACGAATAAGGACTGTACAGCGAGGGGCACTCTCTCCTGTGTCCCATCCTGCGACCCAGGAACTGGCCTCACGAAATTTGCCTCCATGATTTCGCGCCTCGCACGAGCTCCTTCTTGTTCGGCACGTCTGAGAGGGGTCTCCACCCAGCGTGCTTGGCGTTTCAGGCTGGTCGATTGGGGCCATACGAGACGATCGTCACGATTGTCCAACCACGTTTTCCCACCTTCAGACAACAGTCTTGAGGGAGTTTTTGCTTTACTTCCAGTATTTTCCGTTTGGTGACCGCCCGTACTCATTATCTCTTCAGGTAGCCGCATCAAGTGATGCACCCTCTCGCAGGGCCAGACAACGACGGTTCAACCCCCGATTTTCTGGCGTCTGGAGCACCCCCCGTTTGTACCCGTAGCACAATGGCTTCGAGTTCCCCCAAGCGTAAGAAGATATCTCTGAGTCTGTTCCTGCTGTCAAAAGGAGCGTGCGAGGCCGGCAAGCACGAAAAAAACGGTGCCAAAAAAATGCATCAAATGGTGTCGAGGCCATCAAATGATGCACTCGGAATAATAGACACTAGCGGGTAAAGTGGCTCGAGAAAAGAGGTCAGAACGTATCTGGAATGGCATTTGAAATGGCAAAAAGCCCCAACGGCGATGACGGTGACGGCGGAGGGTGCTGAGGGGGGCCGGCTGGGACGGTCGGCAGCCGCGAGGTGGCAGATGGTTGTTGGCTCCTTGGGCCATCTGAGTGGAATGCAAGAGAAACAATGGTAATAACTGTTAAACGGGGGGCATGAGGAGTAGAGGAAGTGGAGGGGAGCGGGGAGGAAGAGGAAGCGGGGACAGAGGGGAGAAGAGGAACGGGGGGCATGGGGGGGGAGGGGAAGAATGGGCAGGGAGAAAGAGAGGAGGAGGGGGCAGGATGGGGAAGAGGAAGGAGGAAACGTGCGGTTGGTCGACGACCCGAGCGGCAGTGCGCTGGCAGAAGTAAGCAAGACGAAGACGGCGGTGTAGGACAGTGGCCCGGGGAAAGGGAGCATCGGCAGGCTCTAGGGTAGCATGCAAAGGAAGGGGAGGGTGATGGCAGTAGGCGAGGGACAAAGGCGGGGAGGGGACGAAGTGGCGCCCTTCCAAACCATCATCAACGAAGTCCGTTGGCCAATCATGTTCTGGATCATCGTGCGATAGGACAAAGCTCGTGGTTAAGACAATCGCATCTCAGATTGAGCAGACGTTGATGCGCTTGAGATGCTCGCCCAAGCGGCACCCAGCCCTGAGGAAGAAGCACGCAGGAGGGGGTATCTGACGTCCCCATTTCCCCTACCTCTACCTCCACCCTCTCGACCACCTGCCCCCCGCCCCCCCTCCAATAGCGCTGTGTACCTCTTCTCTCTGGTTCGTTCTTTTTCCTCGATGCCCCCTGGTACGTTTTTCGACCAGCCGCACCTTCCCCCCTCCTCCCCTACTTTCAACCGCCCTCCCCCCATCCTCCCCCCCCCATCATCGTGAGCTGTGCTTTTTCCGTTGTTGTGGCTGCATGCATCAGGTGGCTCCATCGCAGACATGAAACCGTGCAGGTGATGTATCCCCGCACTCCGACCCTCACCGCACGACCGTTTGGCCGATATGTCGTTTTCTGGTTGCTCACCTATCCTTCTTCATATAGCAGCACCTCCACTTTCTTTCTGCTCAACCCGCCAGCAGACACCCAAGCCGGTGGCGACGCGGTCGCCGCCGTCACGAGAAACCCAGGCCGTCACAGCCTGCGTCGCAGAGGTGGCAGGTAAAGTTTATTTGAATATGATCATGGAGATTTTAGTAATTATAATCATGTTACATCATGGGGCTGATAACTAATATCACATGGGCATGCAGGGGGATTTACAGTGGAACTTACATGAAGGGGCTACTAAGTAATAAAGACAGCTGGTAGGCTAGCCTACTGAAAGATTCAAGCGTTTCACTGGCTCTTTGGCAAGTCTACAATTGTCATCAGTGCCAACAATGCCAAAGGCATGCCCTGCTCCACTCACACGGTACGCTTCCACAGATGGAAGAACTGGTCACGAGCATGGCAGTCTGATGCTACTGCACGTAGGAAAGAGTGAAAACATAGTTTGATCGACGCGACAGTGCGTCGAAGAAAACCTCATACATACAGCCGTTCTCTCAAAATTCCCGCACTCCAACTGTTGCAAACAAAATCGAAACCGGCCTCTACGACCACGTATTTGCAATGAAGTTCCAAATCGGCCTCTACGACCACATGGAGGCCGCTTTGAAACTCTTTTGGGACAGTTGCAGTGCGGGAGTTTTGGGAGAACGGCTGTACGAAGACATGCTCCTGCAAATAAACTCCAAGAATGCCTTGGCATCAGTACAGAAGGGCCACACAGCATCGCAGATACTACATTTGAGCCAGGTTGCCAGGTGTCGTCAATTCACGTTGCCCTTCCATGCGTTCTTCATGGCCCGTGAAGCTACTGGAGCGCTGGAGGACGCTTGGCCAAAGCCACGGCGTCGTCTCAAGCAACCGCTCAGGCCAGATCTGAGTCTGAATATCCAGAATTACATGATGCTTCAGCCCCACTACCTTTCTCACTATCAGTTGCCGCTCAGCGGCGGCGGTGTTGGCACTGTTTTCTTTCGGCAGGAGCACAACCTGCAACCCTGCGAGAGTCACACTCGTAGCTTTGCACAGGATGATTGGTACGTGCCTCATCACGTCCAATGTCGACTTGATTGAACTTTTGTCATACTTATGTGTGCTTCTGCTCTGTCGTCAAGGCGCTTAATAATTATAACCATGCCCAATGATTATAATGAAAAAAACTCGACCTATACAATTAAATATCAAGGCGTTGAGTATAATCATTTCACCTGAGCCCAGGAATGATTGACATCACACCTCTGCTGCGTCGGCTTCGACAGGTTCACCTATAGCGATGCAACTTTCTGGACTTATATGAAGCATGACCCCGACCACGCTCGTGCCCTGGCACCCCTTCCCATTAGCTTGAAACACAGCAAAACAATGATCGGCCACGATTCCCCAATCCCGGCTGCCGACGGGCCCGGATCGACCTAGTATCTATTTTACCGAGTGCATCATTTGAGAGCAAACCCTGCAACGTCGGCCCCAAGTCAAATTCAAGAAACGTGGCACGACGTGGCGAGAACGTGTCTGGTTATTATGGATATGGGGCCGGAACGCTCCCGCATCGACATCTCCGACCCCATTTAGGCTTCATTTCAACCAAATCAAATGACGTCAGTGCAACGCATGTGTTGCCTTCAGAAATGGGGCCTGTGCCGGAGCGACCCATTCCCGACCGGAAATGGGGTCGGTCCGAAGCCGACCCCGTTCTTCTATGCTCTTCAATTGGCCGAACGAGTCCAGCCAGTATAGAAGATAGCTCGTTTGAGAGAGAAAAGTTTGGGCCCACGATCAGCCTTGGTTGTTAACACTCATTCAGAAACAAGAAAAATGGCGATATGGCCCACTCCTTTTGAAATCGGACCACGGCTCTCGCGATTTTGGTTACCACGTGAACAGAGGGAAACGCGGTGGATATTTTTGCGTCTGCGTGGCTCCCACGCATCGCTCACTGAGCAATTCGCGACGGGTGGGGCTGTCGACCCAAGTGTGCTGCGCCTGGGTAGGGCCTCCCTGGGGGCCTACGTGCAGGGAGGTCGTCGCGCGAGGGCGGCGCGGGCCTTCGACAGCGCCGCGTGGTGGCGCGATATCGTGCCGGTCTCTGTGCCACAGCCATTGAGGCGCCCGGACAGTAGTCTGAGGGGGTCCTGTAGCCTAAACGGTCGCGCCGGGATGGCGGGGGCCGCGGTCGGCACCGTTCGGAGGGGAATGGCCGCCCAGTCACCGTGCCTCAGTAGCAGGGGCGCCCGCACGAGCGCTACCTGAAGGGGTGGTGGGGCATCCAGGCGTGCATCAGCGGTGGGGGGTGCGCTGGGGTGGCTGTCCGCAGTAATCGGACGGACATGCCATTTTGAGGACGGCACAGGCCGCCCACTCATTACAACCGCCGTCGTCTCCCCCATCCCGCTGCTGCCAAATTTTGTGCACCCACCACACCCGTGAGCACGTCTGACGCGTTCTCTCCTCCATCTCGCCGGCCACGCGCTCCGCTTGCACCGCCGAGCGCCCTCCCTTCTTCTTCCCTCCCCGATCTCTCTGGGAACGCGCGCTACACGCACCGCTCGTCCCCGCTCTCCCGTTCTCCTCCCTTGTCGTGACGCACCAGGCGCCTCTTCTGTTCTTTCCCATTCCCATCCCGTGCGCCACGGGGCCCAGTCGTCTGCGGCCCTGCTTTGAGTATGTACGTCAAGAACACGGTGTTCTCAGCTACCGCCGCATTGCTGGCTGAGAAAGACGGCGCGGACACTGCTGCTGTGGTGCAAGCGCACGTCAATGTGCTCATGGCGGTGCGCCGACGCACGCGGGCCAAGCGCATCGCCCGACGATCGCTCTATCGTGGCTCCACCGCAGGGCGCCGTGGTAATAAGCGCCGTGAATTCGCGGCTGGTGTGCACGACATTTGGCGAGACCGCTTCGGTGTTAACGGGCTGCTTCCCATCTGCGATGACCGGGACTTTGAGATGCGGTTCCGTGTGCCCCGCGCCGTCTTTCGACGTATCTACTTGGCTGTCAAGGACAAGCCTTTCTTCCAACAACGCATTTATGCGACTGGCAAGCTACAGGCGCATCCACTGCAGAAGGTAGTCGAAGCTTTTCGCTTGATCGCCTACGGCGAAGCGGCCGACCCGGCGGACAAGTACGTGCGCCTGTCCCGGACGGTGATTGCCAAGTCGACCAAGTTGCTGATGGAGTTTATTTTCAAGCGATGGGGACCTACCTTCCTGCGACGACCAAACCAAACAAAGCTCAACACCATCATGGAACGCAAAAAGTAACGCGGGATGCCGGGGTTCATGAACTCCCTCGACTGTTGCCTCTGGGAGTGGCACCAGTGCCGGACGGGGATGGCGGCGGCGTACCAGAGTCGCAAGGGCAAGAGGGGCATCGTCGAAGAAGTTGTGTGTAACGAGGATATGTGGAGGTGGCACCTGATTGTAGCAGCGCCCGGCAGTCTGAACAACATCAATGCTATGCAGCAGTCGCCGCTGTATCTGAACGTCACTGGCGGCCGGTGGCCACCGCGCGGCACGCCCTTTACTATCAATGGGCGCACCCGCTTGCTACCAGGGCTTGTCAGGATATGATTTTTGGGCCGTAATAGGATACAGATACACGCCGATAATTCGTATCTGAACACGGATAACTCCCTCAGCTGAGATCCGGATCAGGATATTTGCCTCCGAAACCGGATATTTGAGTGGAATATATTCGTATCGGGATACGACTATTGAATCCGAGTATAATCCCCCAAGTCCGACGGACAGCTCAATTACAGCCCAAGAAGAATGCCATCCAGCCGTTATTCGAGTGCTAAATGGACGTCAGTACGACTTGAAATCCACATTTGATTTCAACGCCTCAACGGGCGCCGTCGAGGCGGTTCCCCGCCGTTTGTGTAAACGGACGTCAGAATGACGGTTCTGAATCTCGTGTTACACTCTGACAACACCGCAATCGGGTTGAGTCGATTGATTGAACGGTTCCTTCTGGATCGGGCTAGATCGCCGCTTGTCGCTGACAAAACGTTCAGACACTAATTCCCCGATTGTCGGCACGCGAAAAGAGAGGTCCACGGTGTTTAACCAGAATTCGCAAGGCGCGGAGAGTCGCATAATCGTATATATCCCTGTGTCCTTACTCTCATATCTGGCATTTGGATCCGATATAATCTTGCAGTTTCTGTCGGACAGGATAGATATATCCTCAACTTATTTTCTCATAATGCATTTCGGATATGCGTCCCCGGCTCATATCCGAAGTGGATACGGATATAATGCACGGATATAATCCTCGGGGATATATCCATGACAACCCCTGCTCGCTACCCTTTTACCTTGTCAACGCGATTTACCCGCGCTACGCTTTTCTGATGTCGCCGCACCCCAAGCCGTCCACCGAGGAGCAGACGACCTTCAACCGCCTCTAAGAGGCCATCCGGAGGGATGTGGAGCGGCTGTTCGGCGTATGAATGAAGCTCTTTCATGTTGCGCTCCACCCCGGGCGCTACCGCTTTGTGTCACAGCTAGTGACGACCTACAAGGCCATTTACATTCTGCACAACAAGTGTGTGGAGAGTCGACGTCGCAACGTTTTGAGTCTTCGTCGACGTGCGGCGGGGGGTGATGATATGACTAACTGTGGCGTAGGTGGCGATGCTTGCGGCTAGTAAGATAGTGGGGAAGGACAGAGCGGTGGGGCACCAACTGGCGGCACTGCTGCCGCCGGGGCACTTGCACCCAGTGACGGCAGCGCCGGTGGCGCCGGCGGTGTTATTGCTGCCTCCGGGGCTGCAGCACCTGGTGGTGGCATTGGCGGCGTCGCTGCGGCAAAAAAAAAACATTGATGCCGTCGGCAACGCGCCTCCTGCTCTGATTCTCGTCGCCCGCCCGCCTGCCACCGGCATTGCTGCCATTTTCGATGCTTTAGCTGAGACGCAGAACGTTGATGAGAACGAGCGCCCGCAAGCCGACCTGACTGCGAACATTCTTCGTGACCGAGGGGAATTTCTTGCCCCGTACATTGGCTGACGTGATGTTAGCTGTAGTAGAGTAGACACACAGGTTTTATTCCTCGCTGGGCAGGGTTTTCTTTTTCCTACACACCTTGGTAATGATTGTGTGGAAGGTGGGAGGCCGGCAGCGCCGGTAGCTTTGAGCGGCTGGCCGGCGAGGACGGCGGGGGATCGCCCGGGGCATCGTCCGCAGCGGTCGACGCTGAGGCTAGCCCCAGCTGGTCCGCCAGGGCGCCGCCACGGTGGCAACCCGCGGTGACAAATGCTCTCCCGGCTCCCGCGACGGCGGCCGCGCAGCGCCCGAAGTCGAAAGAACGGCGGGTCGCCGACACCGCCGTTGACGCCGCCGCCGTCGCTGACCCCGCGCCACAGGCGCGGCCACCCTGCACGCAGCCGTCGGCGCCGACGAGTGTGGACGGCAAACCATGAATCGGCGGCGGCGACGGAGGGCGCGACTGAGTCGTCCGCGGTGGCGGTATCCTAGCCATCTCCTCTCGACGTCATCCGGCAGTATCATTCCTTCTGGCCGCCCCCTTCCTCACCCTCGTTCCGCCCACCTCTATCGGCGGTGCCGCCTGCCCCTGCCTCGCCGGCTGTGGTCTGGGTTTGACCTGTCCCCCCAGGCACCCCGGCCCCCCCCCCCCCTCCCGCGCCCCCAACCTCTTCCTTTGGTGCTTTCTGCCCCCGCCGCGCTGACCTGGTGGGCCTCTTCCTGGACGTTCCACTGTGCGCCCTCCACGGAATGCGTGTGACTATCATGTCGAAGGACTTCCAGCTTGCTCGCCGCATCCATGGCAAGCGGGCGTAGCTTTTGCGTTGTGGGGATGCTTTTGCATTGATATTAATACAATCCTTAACCTCTTTGACAGACGTGGTGCTCGAGTGAGATGAAGTTCACGCAAGAGGTGGGACGTAGGCTCTAAAAAAAGAAAAGGAAACATCGAGCAAAGCCGCGGCTCTCGCACAGACATCACCGCCCACAGGAGGCAGCGAAACAGCCACCGCTGGCGCGTAGTGGTGTACGCGCCGTCGGGGGCCGCCGCCGCCGCGTGCAGCGCCGCGGCGGCGGCGGTGGCC
>ENA-ORXT01002024-ORXT01002024.1-marine-metagenome-genome-assembly--contig:-NODE-2024-length-25500-cov-4.759116_pt1 | contig 25500 bp, 14 predicted proteins | sample MGYA00237868_ERZ511482 | MGnify/ENA metagenome assembly ERZ511482
CGAACAAACAATCGTCGTATTTGTTCATTTTCAATTACAACACCTCGTTTTGAGGCTTTAAATACCTATCGTAGCCGCTCCTCCCGCCAAAAGAGGATCATAGCAATTAAGTTAGCCGCATGCGGCATAAATGCCGCCGGGCGGTGGACCCCGTGCAACTCCGTGTGCCCGCCGTGTTCGAGGAAAGGCGCGAGGCGTACTTAAGCGTACTTCCAAAACGCGCGACGCACGCCCCCACCCGTGAACATTTCCCCGAAATCCGACGATAGATCACCGGGCGTGTACTAAACCCGCCCCACCCCGTCGTTTTCCCGACATTGTCAACGTATAGGATTATCCGTTATCTTGCCGGCCGATACCAGGTCCTCCCGGCCTTCCCCGTTGTTTCAACCGAATTCCCATTATGCATAAGTTATCCTCGCCGGCTTACCGGTTTCCGCTTGCTTTTCTGACCGCCCTGCTGCTGACACTGCCCATCGTTTTGCCCGCCCAGGCAACGACCTTATATACGGATGCCTGGCGGATGTTTAAAAAAGCGGAGGCGGATTACCAGGACAATCTGCTGGCCAAGGCCCAACGGGAGTATACCGAGGTGATCGAAATGACGCTGCCGCTGCACCAGCCTGAAGCGCGGCTACTGCGCCAGAAAGCCGAGCTCAACCGCGCCAAGATCGCCGTACGCCTCGGCAAAACGGACGGCGAAAAACTGATCCTCGATTTCGTGCGCCGTTACCAGCCCGACCCCGTAGCCAACGAAGCGCTGCTGGAGATCGCCAATTATTATTTCAACGAGAACGAGCTGGACAAAGCGCTGGACTACTACAAGCGCGTACCGGCCGAACTACTGAGCCCAGAGCAACGCGGCGAGCTGAATTTCCGCCTCGGTTACGCCAACTTCGTCAATAAAAAGTTCGGCGAGGCGAAGCGGTACTTCCAGTTCAGCAAGAGCACCCAGGGCGAGTTCTACTACCCGACAAACTATTACCTCGGCATCATTTACTTCTTCGAGGGGCGCTACGACGCGGCCGTCGGTCAGTTCCAGATCGCGGAAAAATCGAAGAAGTACGATGACTACATTCCGTACTACCTGACGCAGATTTTCTTCGCCCAGCGGCGGTACGATGAGTTGATCGCCTACGCCGCGCCCATTATCGATACCCGACGGAGCGGCATTAAGAACCGCAAGGAAATGACGCAGCTGCTGGGTCAGGCTTACTTCGAGAAAGGGGACTACGCCCGCGCTCGTCCGCTACTGGAAACGTACGCCCGCGGCAACCGCAAGATGCAGGAGGAGGAATTGTACCAGCTCGGCTTTACCCAGTACAAACTCGGTGACCTGACGAACGCGGGCAAGACCTTCCGGGAGCTCAGCGCACAAAACAGTCTGGTGGGCCAGTCAGCCAGCTATTACCTAGGCGACATCGAGCTGCGGAACGGAAACGGAACGGCGGCGCGTAACGCCTTCGGAACGGCGAGCCGCCTGACCTTTGACCCCGCCGTGCAGCAGGAAGCCCTGTTCAACTACGCCAAACTCAGCTACGAACTCGGTTACCCGGCAGACGCCATCACGGCCATCGGGAGCATCCAGCCCAGTAGCCCGTATTACATTCAGGGGCAAGAACTGCTCGGCGACGTTTTCACCACTACCGAAGACTACCAGCGCGCGCTCGATATGCTGGAGCGGATGCCCAACCGTACGCCGCGCCTGCGGGAAGCCTATCAGCGCGCCGCTTTCAGCCGGGGGCTCGAATTACTTAATCAGGGCGATGACTTACAGGCCAAGGCTTTGCTCACCAAAAGCCTCGGCACGCCCGTGAACGCCGGCTTCCGCGCCCAGGCGCTCTACTGGCTGGGCGACATTGCCAACCGCGAAGAAGACTACCCCGCCTCGATCAATTATACCAACCAGTTCCTGACCCTCGCTACGGGAATGCAGGGCCTGCCGCCGCAGTCTTCGGTCTACACCGGCAACTACCTGCAGGGCTACAATTACCTCAAGCAAAACAACCCGGCGGCCTCGCTCGACTACTTCACGAAAGCCGTCGAGGGTATTCAGCGGAACCTGCCCTACATCACCGATACCGACGTGCGCGAACGGGTGTTGGGCGACGCCATCCTGCGGGCGGGCGACGCTTATTTCAGCCGCAACCAATACGAACAGGCCGCGCGCTTCTACGATAATGCGGTCAGCAACCGCAGTAGCGGTTTCGTTTACGCGCTATACCAGAAAGCCGTCATCGAGGGTCTGCGCGGCCGAACCGCCAACAAAGTGCTTAATCTGGAACAACTGGTGACCCAGTACCCCCGTAGCGAATACGCCGATGATGCGCTGTTCGAGCTCGGTGCCGCTTACCAGGAACTCAACCGCCCGCAGGAAGCACTTACGCCGCTACGGACCATCGTACGCGACTACAAGCAAAGCTCGCCGCTCGTTAATCAGGCCCTGCTCAACCTCGGCCTGATCAGCTTCAACCTCGGTAACCAGGAAGCCGCCGTCAATTACTACAAGCAAGTATTCAGCAACAACCCCACCGCCGAAGAATCGGAACGGGCGAAAGAAAACCTGCGCGAAATCTACGTGGATAAGATGGGCCGTCCGGACCTCTTTTTCCAGTTCTTCGAGACCCTGCCGGGCCAGGAGGTATCCGCCGACGGCCGCGAGGCGATCTCTTTTCAGGCCGCCCGCGGTCAGTACGAGAACGGCAACTTCGACCGCGCCGTGCAGGCCCTGACCGACTACCTGCGCCAGTACCCGAACACGCCGAACGCGCTGGCGGCGACCTTCTTCCGGGGCGACGCTTACGTAGCGTTGCAGCGGTACCAGGACGGGCTGGCCGACTTCGAGCGGGTAGCGAATTCCGGCCCCAGCGGCTACTACCTGCCCGCGCTCAACAAGGGTAGCCTGATCGCTTACCGGCAGGTGAAGGATTACCAGCGGTCCGCGCGGCTATTCGCTTTACTGGAGCAGGCCGCGCCGTCGGAAGACATCCGCATCGACGCCCAGGTGGGCGCTATGCAATCGGCCTACCAGCTGAACGACACGCGGGGTGTGGAAGACTACGCCCGCAAGGTGGCCAACAACCCGGCGGCCGCCGCCAACCAGCGACTGATCGCCAACTTCTACCTCGGCAAGCTGGCCTACGACCGCCGCGACTACCGCACGGCCCTGCCCGCCCTCGAACAGGTCATCAACAGCTCCGACGACGAGCGGACGGCGGAAGCCCGCTACCTGCGCGCCAACATCGCCTACCTGCAAGGGGAACTCGACAAGGCCGTCGACCTCAGTCTGGCCGCCAACCGCGAGTCTTCCGGCTACCCGTACTGGGTCGCCAAAACGGTGCTCGTCTTATCCGACGCCCTGAAGGACCGGGGTGGCGATGACCTGTACAACTCCCGCGCCGCCCTTGAAGCCCTGCTGGAAAACTACACCGGTGACGCCGCCGTGGTGGCCGAGGCGCAGGCGCGCCTGGCCGTCGTCAACAACCTGATCAACGCGGGCAGCCGGATCAACAACACGCCGGTGGACCCCAACCGCTTAGAGATCGACAACGGCGGGAATTAACAAGTGGTGGTTCTTGTTCGGCGGCCGCGGCCGGCGCGCGACGCTGTCGCACGCCTCCCTTCGCCACCGAATAAGAACCACCACTTGGCCCCGGGATTAAACCTTTGACCATATACTTACGACTAGCCCGCCTTCGGCGTGCGACCGTCAGTCAACCAAGACCTAGACTACCATCTTATGTTTCGTCAATATCTTTTGCTTTGCGGTTTGTTATTTGCCGCCACTACCCTATCCGCCCAGACCGATCTGGAGGATAATTCCGTGACCGTCGTTTCCAACTTCGAGGCGCGGCTGACGGAGGCTACGCGCGTCCGCGTGACGGGTACGACGCCGCCGGCGGATACGTCGCGGCGGCGGCAGCAGTACCGCGTCGTCGACCGGCCGATCGCCATCGAGTACCCGGCACCCATCATCCGGCCGCGCGGCGTGACCAAAGACAAGGTGCCGCCCAACAAGAACGGCTTCGCCAGCGTCGGCATTGGCCTGCCCGGCGCGCTGTACGGCGACCTGAGCTATGACCTGAGTTCGGTGGACAACGCCGAGCTGGGCATCTTCGCCCGCCACCACAGTTTCAACAACGACAACAAGGTGGAGAACCGGAAGTCGAGCGATACGGAGTTCGGCCTGGAGGGCACTTACCTTTTCGACCAGGGCTTTGCCGTGGGCGGCGGCGCGAAGTACACGAGCCAGAGCCGTTACTACTACGGCTACAACTTCCCCGAAGTGGAGACGGATAGTATACCGAGTTTCACCGACGACCAGGTGCGGCAGCGGTTCAACATCTTCGACGTCAACGCCGAAATCTTCAACGGCGTACGAACGGAGGCGGACTTCGATTACAAGGCCGGGGTCGCGCTGTACCTGATGGACGGCAACCCGTCAGTTCGCGAAACGGGCGTCGACCTGACCGTTCAGGCGACGAAGTGGATCAGCGACAAGCAGCCGCTGGATTTTAAACTCCGCACCGACTTCACGACCTACAAGGATACGGCGACGCAGCAGCTGAACAACATCTACTTCAGTCCCAGCTACACGACCTCCATCGCGGGGCGCTACCGTCTCAAGCTCGGCCTTAACCTCACGAGTCAGGATGATGATTTTGACGTCTTTCCGGACATCAGCATCGCCGCGCCGATCATCGACGGGTTGTTGTCGGCCTTTGCCGGTGCCGAGGGCAGCCTGCAGAAGAACAACCTGCGCAGCCTCTCGGAATACAACCCGTGGATTCGCCCCCGCATCCGCCGTATCCGCAACTCTGAATACCTGCGCATTTACGGTGGCGTGGAGGGTACCATCTCCGGCATCGCTTACCGCGCCGAAGCGAGCTACACCGACCTCGACAACCTGGCGACCTATCAACTGGATCGTCGCGTGGCCCTTCCCCAGTTCCAGGTGACGTACGACGACGGCAGCGTATTCACCATCCAGGGTTCCGGCACGATGACCGTACTGAAAAGCCTGAAGATCAACGCCAAAATTGCCCAGCGTTTCTACAGCCTCGAGAATCAGGAGAAGGCCTGGCACCTGCCCAGCTTCACCCTCAACGGCGGCGCTAACTACCTGCTCGAAAAGCAGAACATCACGCTCGGTGCCGATCTGTACCTCGAAAACGGCCTGCCGTACCAGGATGCGGAGGGCAACGCCCAGACACTCTCTCCCCTCATCGACCTTAACCTTAACGGCGAGTACGCGCTGAGCGATAACTTCAGTGCGTGGCTGCGGGTGAATAATCTGCTGGGCAACAACCGGGAGCGCTTCGTGCAGTACCCGACGATCGGGCTGAATTTGCTGGTGGGGGTATCGGCTAAGTTTTAGTCGTATTGGTCTGTTGGACTATTGGTCGTATTGGACTATTGGTCGTATTGGTCTGTTGGACTATTGGTCTATTGGTCGTATTGGACTATTGGTTTGTTGGGCCGTTGGCATTGCGATCATCAGGGCGGGGCCGCGGGTGCAACGTAAAGATCGAGTGCCTTGGTGGAACACTAAGCGTGATTTATTTCGGCGAAGAACCTGTTCTTATCGTTAAAAAAAATTCGTCCGCCAGCTTAACGCTGCTACATTTGTCGTTCCTTATCTCCCTTATCCTCTTCCCCCTTTACTTGTGAAAACGCTACTCAACCAACTCTACGCCCGCGAGCCCCTTTCCCGCCAATCCGCCTACGAGATGCTGTCGCGCATCGGTAACGGCGAGGCGGGGGATATGGAGATCGCCGCGGCGGTATCCGCCATCAACATGCGGCCGGCGGTGCTGGCCGAGATACAGGGATTCCGGGATGCGATGCTGGAACTTGCCCTGCCGATCGACCTGCGGGGCATGGAAACCATCGACATCGTAGGTACGGGCGGTGACGGCAAGAATACCTTTAACATCAGTACGCTTTCGAGCGTCGTGGTGGCGGGCGCGGGATACAAAGTGACCAAGCACGGCAGCTACGGCGTGAGCAGCAGCGTGGGCAGCAGCGACGTGCTGATCGCGCTGGGCTATGAGTTCACAAACAACGAATCGACTTTGCTGCAAACGCTGGAACGGGCGGGCATCTGCTTCTTTCACGCGCCGCTCTTTCACCCCGCGATGAAAAACGTGGCACCGGTGCGCCGGTCGCTCCAGGTGCGAAGTTTCTTCAACCTGCTCGGCCCCCTGCTGAACCCGGCGAAGCCGAAGTACCAGTGCTTCGGCACCTACAACCTGGAGGTCAGCCGCATCTACGATTACATTCTTCAAGGCCAGACGGAGCGGGCGTATAACATCGTTCACGCGCTCGACGGCTACGACGAAATCAGCCTGACCGGCGCGGCGAGCGTACGGAGTCGGGAGCGGCAGCGCATCCTGCAACCGCTCGACTTCGGGCTGGAGCGACTCCCGCCCGCCTCCCTGCACGGCGGCAATACGGCGGAGGAAGGAAAGGCGATCTTCCTGGCCGTGCTGGACGGCAAAGCGACGACGGCACAACGGAGCGTGGTTTGCGCGAACGCCGGTTTGGCAATTCATACGATCAAGCCGGAAACCGCGCTGGAAGACTGCGTAGCGGAGGCGGGAGAGAGTTTGGATAGCGGACGGGCGCGGGCGGTGCTTAGTAAGTTAGTAGTTAGTAGTTAGTATCACCGTAAATGCTACTTCTGACGACATCGCCGATCTACTGCCTTCTAAGTTCTAACTACTAAATTCTAACTTATGACCATCCTCGATCGCATCAACGAGCACAAGCTACTGGAAGTCGCCCGCCGCAAAGAGCGCACGCCGGTAGCTAAACTGAAAGACAGCTACGGCTACCGGATGGAGCGCCGCAGTCTCTCCCGTTCCATCCTCGACAGCGAGCATTACGGCATCATCGCCGAATTCAAGCGCAAGTCGCCCAGCCAGGACGACATCAACCTCGAGGCCGACCCGGCCCTGGTGACCAGTGGCTACCAGACGGCGGGCGCGGCGGGCATCTCCTGCCTGACCGACGTTCATTTTTTCGGGGCGCGTAGCAACGATATCGATAAGGTACGGGCGGCGGTGAGCTTGCCCGTGATCCGGAAAGATTTTATCGTAGACCCCTACCAGATTCACGAGGCGCGGGCAATGGGTGCGGACGCCATTCTGCTGATAGCGGCAAGTCTCTCCGCCGGCCGGATCGATGAGTACGCGGCGCAGGCCAACGAACTCGGGCTGGAGGTGCTGTGCGAGGTGCACAACGAGGAGGAAGTGGCCAAGTTAAGCCCCAACGTCAACGTCGTCGGCGTCAACAACCGCAATCTGAAGGATTTTACGGTGAGCATCGGCAACAGCATTCGCCTGGCCGAGATGCTGCCCCCGAGCCTGATCAAGATCAGCGAAAGCGGCATCGAGGACCCGCAAACGATCGCCAAGCTGCGGCGGGAAGGGTTCAGGGGCTTCCTGATCGGCACCTACTTCATGCGGGAAGAGAATCCCGGCCAGGCGTGCGCGGACTTCATCAAAAGAGTGCGGGAGATCGAGGATCTGTACGACGGGGCGATCGCATGAGTAAAGGGGGAAAGGAATAAAGGATAATGGGGCGCAGGCGTTTCACGCTGGAGGATGTGATCCTTCGTTTCCTTTAAGCCCTTACGCTCTTGCTCCTTTACTTTGCACCCGCGACCCCGCCCTAATCCTCAACCCTCCACCCGAAAATTTTGTCTTCCCACCATGAACATCGACCGCGAACTTAACGAACTGCGACAGGCGCTGAGCGCCTCGCCCGAAAACGGCTACATCCGTCGGCTGCTGATAAATAAACTGCGGGGGCGGGCGGGTCACGAAACCGAACTGGAACGTGAGATCAACGTGCTGATGAAGGCCGAACCGAACGACCTGGACCTGAAGGAAGCACTGATCGAAGTCTACTTTGCTCAAGGAAAAAACTCCGCCTGCCTGATCGTTTTCGAGGAACTCGGCGACCCGATTTTACTACAGCCCGCCACCCGCGTTCTGCTGGCCAAGTGTTACCTGCGTGACGGCGATCACGGCCGCGCGCGCGAGCTTTACCAGAGCGCGATGAACGACGGCCCTTTCGGCCTCCACGACGAGGAACTCGACAAGGCCCTGAGACGGACCAGCGATTTCGATCCCGATGATTTTGACCTCGACGACCTCGATTTAGAAGACGACCGCCTGATGAGCAAACCCGACATCACCTTCGCCGATGTCGGCGGAATGGATGACGTAAAACGGGAAATAGACTTGAAGATCATCCAGCCGCTGGCGCACGCCGAGCTGTACGCGAGTTACGGCAAAACGGTGGGTGGCGGCATTCTGCTGTACGGCCCTCCGGGTTGCGGCAAGACCTTTATCGCGCGGGCCACGGCGGGGCAGATCGACGCGAATTTCATCGTGGTCGGGCTAAACGACATCCTGGATATGTGGGTGGGCAACAGCGAGAAACAGCTGGCATCCTACTTCGATCTGGCGCGGGAAAGAAAGCCCTGCGTGCTGTTCTTCGACGAGGTCGACGCGCTGGGCGCGAAACGCTCGGACATGAAGCAGAGCGCGGGCCGCAACGTCATCAACCAGTTTTTGTCGGAGCTCGACGGTATTCACGCCAACAACGACGGCGTACTGATCATCGGCGCGACGAACGTGCCGTGGCACCTCGATACGGCCTTCCGCCGCCCGGGCCGCTTCGACCGCATCATCTTCGTCCCGCCACCCGACGCGGCCGGCCGCGAAGCCATCCTCAAACTTAAACTCGAAGGGAAGCCGCTGGGCCAGATCGATTTCGCCAAGATTGCTAAAAAGGCTAAAGACTTCTCCGGTGCCGACCTCAACGCCGTGGTCGACATCGCCATCGAGGGCATTCTCGAAGAAGCGATCAAGACCGGCACCCCCAGACCGATCGGCACCAAAGACCTCCTTCGCGGTGTCGACGCCCACAAAGCCTCCACCGGCGAATGGTTTACCACGGCTAAAAACTACGCTATGTTCGCCAATAAGGGCGGCCTGTATGACGATATCCTGAAGTACCTGAAGTGACCTGTTTCACGCCCTTCCACAAGGTCTGACCAACAGACCAATACACCAATAGACCAACAGACCAACGGACCAAACTAACAAATGACCCTCCCCGCCCTTTTAGAACGTCTGCAGCTCCTCCAGTCCCAATCTCGCTGGGCGGAGAGCAAAACCCTGCTGGAGTCCTTCCTCGCCGAGCAGCCCACCGAGCCGCTGGCCAGGCTCTACTACGTCAACACGCTGGTTAACCTCGGCGAGAAGGAGCGCGCCCGCGAACTCATCGAGCCACTGCTGGAGGAACACCCGGACGAGCCGCTCGTCCTCCGCCTGGCCGCCATCATCGAGCTCAACGACGGCAAGCCGAAGATCGCCGAACGCTTTGCCGACATCCTGATGGACATCGACGCGGAGGACGATGACGCTTACGTTCTGATGGCCAAAGCTAAGCTCGACCAGCGCAATTACGACGCCACACTGCACTACCTCGACCGGGCCCTCGCCCTGGAGCCGGAGAACACCGAGGCCCTGAACATGAAAATATACGTCGGTGGCTTCCTCGGAAAAGAAGACACGCGGGAGACGATCGAAGAAGCCCTGCACCTCAACCCGGAAGACAGCTCCACCATCGCCAACCACGGTTACCAGCTGCTGCGTGAGGGCAAGGTGCAAGAAGCCCTCGACCGCCTCGGGTACGCGCTTTCGCTCAACCCCACCGATCAGCTCGCGCGCTTCGCCATGCTGGAAGCCCTGAAAGCCCGTTTCCTACCTTACCGCATGTACTTCAAGTACAAGGAAGCGATGAGCAAGCTATCCGGCGGCGCGAGCATGGGCGTCATCATCGGGCTCTGGCTGGCCGTCAACGGGCTGAACCGATATGCCGCCGGCAACCCGGAAGCCGCGCCCTACATCCTGCCCGTCGTATACTTCATGGTCGCTCTCTTTTTGCTCAGCTGGATCATCGACCCGATCATGAACTTTTACCTGCTGACCAACAAATACGGCCGGCTGTTGCTCGACCGCGAAGACAAGATCATGGCCCGCCTCGTCGGCGGTGCGCTGGGGCTTTTCCTGCTTTGCCTCGTCGGCTGGCTGGCAACGGACCTGATCGTGCTCCAGCTGTTCGCCATCGTGTTCATCGCGCTGACCATTCCGCTGGGCAGCTTCCTGCGGCCCGTGCGGCAGCGGCAAAAAACCATGCTGGCCGTATACACCGCCGCCCTGGCCGTGTTTGGCCTGGGCGGCGTGCTGATCGGTAGCGGCTTTATGCTTAACGTGGCGGGTTTCGGCCTGCTGGCTTACCAGTTCGTGCTGAACGGGATGATGGTGCGGGAGGGGGGGAGGACTTTTGGGGAGTGAAAAGGAACGGGGATAAATCCTCTACCACCCACACGGCCTGAAGGCCGGGAAACAGGTCGGGTTAATCTAGTCCATCTCAAACTCCGCCAGCTTCCCCCAATCGAAGGTTACCCCCGTCCCCGGCGCGTCGGGTGCCACGGCGCGGGCGTTTTCGACCACCAGCGGGCGGGTGGTGTACTCGTCGATCGGGAAGCTGTGCACCTCCACCCAGCCGCCGTGCGTCTGGCTGGAGACGAGACTGACGTGCAACTCCTGCATACCGTGGGAGCAGACGGGCACATCGTGCTCCTTCGCCAGGGCGGCGGCCTGTAGCCAGCCGGTGATGCCGCCGCAATTGGAGGCATCCGGCTGGATGAAGGAAAGCTTCGATTGTTCCAGCGCATAGCCGAACTCATGGATGGTGTGCAAGTTCTCCCCCATCGCCAGCGGCATGCCGGTGGCGCGGGCGATCTCCGCGTAGCCTTTGTAGTTATCGGGGATGGTGGGCTCCTCGAACCAGTAAATGTCGTACGGCGCGAAAGCCCTGGCCATGGCGATACCGCCTTCCACGCTCAGGGCGTAGTTGGCGTCGACCATGAAGGTGACGTCCGGGCCGATGAGCTCACGGACGGCCTTGACGCGGGCTACGTCTTCCGCCAGATCGGGAAGGCCGACCTTTATCTTGACGGCCGTGAAGCCCCGGGCCAGGTAGCCGCGGATGTTATCGAGCAACTTCGGCAGCGGGAACATCAGGTCGATGCCGCCGCAATACGCCTTGCAGGTTTTGTCGTGCCCACCGGCCATTTGCCACAGCGGCCGGCCGAGGGTCTTGCCTCGAATATCCCACAACGCAATGTCGATGGTGCTGACGGCGAAGGAAGCGATGCCGCCCCGCGCCACGTAGTGCAGGTGCCACTCCATAAAGTCGTAGATGCCGTCGATGTCGGAAGCGTCTTTGCCCACCAGTGCCGCGGCCAGGTCGTGCTCCACCATGGCACGAATGGCGTAACCGCCTTTGCCGCCGGTGTAGGTGTAGCCGGTGCCCTCGCGGCCGTCCTCCAGCGTGATCGTCGTGGTGGCGAGTTCAAAATAGTAGTGGTCGCCGTGCTTGGCGTCTGACAAAACTTCGGGCAGCGGTATCCGGAAAAGGCGGGCCGCTACGGATTTGATCTTGTTATTCATGCGCTGGGCTAATATTTCAGGTAGGTGGTTTTCTTCTCCAGGTACTGCTCGATGCCGTAGCGGCCGTCTTCCCCGCCGCTGCCGGATTTTTTGAGTCCGTTGTGGAAACCATGGTGCTGCTCTCCGTGACCGCGGTTGATGTAGATCTCGCCGAACTCCAGCTCGTCGGGCAGGCGCATGATGCGGCCGAGGTCTTTGGTGAAGACCATGGCGGCCAGGCCGAACTCACAGTCATTAGCGTACTCGATGACCTGCTCGTGGGAGGAGAACTTCAAAACCGGCAGCACGGGCCCGAACAGCTCGTGGTGTACGATGTCCATGTCCTGGGTTACCCCTTCGACCAGGGTGGGCGCGAACCAGTTTCCGCCGTCGTAACCGGGTCCCTCCAGCCTGGCTCCCCCGATCGTCACCTTGGCACCCGCGGCCTCGCCCTGAGCGATCAGTTTTTCGAGATTGCCGATTGTTGCGGCATCCGTCAGCGGGCCGATGTCGGTGTCTTCGCGGGAAGGGTCGCCGACCTTGAGGCCGTTGACCGCCGCCCGGAATTTCTCCATGAAGGCGTCGTAGATATCCTCGTGTACGTACATGCGTTCGTTGCAGGTACAGACCTGTCCGTGGTTATCGAAGCGGGAGTGGAGTGCCCCGGCAACGGCCTGGTCGAGGTCGGCGTCTTCGTAAACGATGCAGGGTGCTTTGCCGCCCAGTTCGAGCTGCACGTGGGTCAGGTTTTCGGCCGCCGAACGCCAGATCGCCTGGCCGGTGGGCGTACCGCCGGTCATGGTGATCATGTTCGTCAACGGGCTTTCAACCAGCGCGCGGCCGACCTCGACGCCGCCCGTCACCATGTTCAAAACACCGTCGGGCATGCCGGCTTTTTTCGCCAGGTCGCAGAGCGCGAGCGTGGAGAGCGGCGAGGCGGGCGTCGGTTTCAGCACCAGCGTGTTGCCGGTGATCAGCGCGGGACCGATCTTGCGCCCCGCCAGGGCGAGGGGGAAGTTCCAGGCCGTGATCGCCACCACCGTACCGCGCGGCACGCGGTGGATCAGCAGCTGCTCGTCGGCATTATCCGAAGGCATGATGTCGCCCTGAATGTGGCGCGCCCAGCTGCAGGCATACTCGATGAAGGAGCAGGTCACCTCCACTTCGAAGCGGGCCACTTTCAGGAGCTTGCCCTGTTCGGCCACGATGAGCCGGGCCAGTTCCTCGGCGTTGGCGCGGATCTCGGCGCAGAAGGCGTGCAGTACCGCCGCCCGCTGGATGGCGGGCGTCCGCCGCCAGTTTTTCCGCGCGGCTTCGGCCGCTTTCAGGGCCGCGACGGCATCGTCCGCCGTAGCGACGTGAACGGTGCCGACCGCGCTGCCGTCGGCGGGGTTGGTGATGGTTTCGGTGGCTCCGCCGGCGGCTGCTTTCCAGCTACCACCGATGAAGAGTTTGTAGTCTTTTTGAATACGCATAATCGGGTTGGTTTTTAGCGTCCCATCCAGCCGCCGTCGACGAGCATGATGGAGCCGTGCATGTAAGCGGCGGCGTCGGAGCAAAGGAAAACGGTGGGGCCGGCGAAATCGCGTGGTTCCCCCCAGCGACCGGCGGGAATACGGGAAAGGATGGAGTCGGCGCGCTCCGGGTTGTTGCGCAGCGCCTCGGTGTTGTCGGTGGCGATGTAACCGGGCGCGATGGCGTTGACGTTGACGCCCTTGCCCGCCCATTCGTTGGCGAACGCCATGGTCAGCTGACCGATGGCACCCTTGCTGGCCGCGTAGCCGGGTACGGTGATGCCGCCCTGGAAGGTCAGCAGGGAGGCGGTGAAAACGACCTTGCCGCTTCCGCGGGCAACCATCTGCTTGCCGAACTCCCGGGTCAGAATGAACTGGGCGTTCTGGTTTACCTCGATCACCTTATCCCACATATCGTCGGGGTGTTCGGCAGCCGGGGTGCGCAGGATGGTGCCGGCGTTGTTGATCAGGATGTCGACCTGGGGGAAGTCGGCGTTGACCCGCTCGATGAAGGCGTAAAGGGCCTTGCGGTCGCTGAAATCACAGGCGTAGCCTTTAAACGAACGGCCGGTGGCGGTCACGTCTTTTTCGACACCGCTGCCGGTGCTTTCGAGGGTGGCACTGACGCCGATGATGTCGGCACCCGCTTCGGCCAGGGCGATGGCCATGGCGCGGCCGATGCCGCGTTTGCAACCGGTGACTAAGGCGGTCTTTCCCGCCAGGCTGAACGATTCTAAGATGTTACTCATGGATATTTTTATGCGCGGCAGTCCAGCAGGACTTTCATGCCGTCGGGGTTATTGTCAATGTCTTCAAAAACGGATTGGATGTTCGCCAGCGGCGCGGTGGCCGTGATCAGCTGATCGAAGGGTAGCTCGTTGGCGCTGACCAGGGCGATGGCCGCCTCGTAGTCTTCCGGCTCATAGACGCGGGCGCCGATGATCTTGAGCTCCTTCCAGAACAGCTTGAACAGGTCGATCGGTTTGGGCTGGCCGTGGATGGCGACGACGACGATGCGGCCGCGGATACCGGCGACTTCGGTCATGATGTCGAGCGTGGGCTGTACGCCGGCGACCTCGAAAACAACGTCGGCCAGGCTGCCGCCGGTGAGCTCGCGGGTGACGGCGACGAGGTCTTCGGCGGCGGGATTCACCACCTTGAAGCCCATGTCTTTGGCCAGCTTCTGACGCACGGGGTTCACTTCGGAGATGATCACCCGGGCACCGGTATCACGGGCGACCATGGCGACGAGCATCCCGATCGGGCCACCACCGAGGACGACGGCGGTTTCGTCGGCTTTGAGGCCGGAGAGGCGAACGTCGTGGCAGGCAACGGCCAGCGGTTCGACGAGGGCGGCGAGTTGCAGGTCGATGTCTTCCGGCAGCGTGTGCAACGTAAAGGCGGGCACGTTCCAGTAGCGTTGCATCGCTCCGGGGCTGTCGATGCCGATGAACTTCAGGTCTTCGCAGATGTGGCTGAACCCCTTGTCGGATGGCTTCTCCCCCCGGTCGTCGAGCGGGCGAACGACGACCTTTTGACCGACTTTGTGGCCGGTGACGCCTTCGCCGACGGCGGAGATCGTACCCGACATCTCGTGGCCTATGGTGACGGGCGTACTTACCCGCTTATCCATCATGCCGTGGAAGATGTGCACGTCGGTACCGCAGACGCCGCAGTAGGCGACTTCGATTTGCACTTCCCCTTTCGCGGGCGCGGCAACGTCGGTTTCGGCGACGGAAAATTTATGATTACCCTCGTAGAAGGTGGCTAGATTTTTCATATTTTTCTTCGGAATTTTAAATTCGGTTTTATTGGGCGGGCTCGCGGGTGCGGAGGTAGGTTTTTCAAACTCGTTCTTCAGAAAACCGTTGAATCGAAACCTCCGGTTGTACCCCCCGGCCGCCGACCCGCCAAGGTAGACTATATACGCTTTATGTCTTTATCATTTATCGGTTGATTAGTTGCATCATCGTGTTTTGCCGGAGGGCCGGTCATAAACCGGCAATGAATTCCACCAGGTTTTCCTTATTGACCAGACCGAGTTTTTTCCGCAGCCGGTAGCGCGTAGTGTGTACGCTTTCCACCGAAATGCCCATCAGCCGCGCGACGTCCTTGCTCGAGAAGTTGAGCTTGATCAACGCGCAGAGTTTCAAATCTCCCTGGGTCAGTTTCGGGAAACGTTCCTTCAGCCCGGTATAGAAATCTTTGTTGACGGACACGAAGCGCGCCTCGAATTCTTCCCAGTTCCGGTTGTTGTCAACGCTCGCCTTAATGGATCGCACGATGGCATTGACCTCCAGCGCATCAACGTCGTTCTTCTTCTTTTCCAACCGATCGCGGATGTCGGAAATGAATTCGTCTTTTGCGATCAACTTGAGCGTGGAGGCGGCAAGTTCCTTGTTCTTGAGCCGGACGATCTCGTTGGCCTTTCGCACTTCCAACTCCCGTTCCTGCCGGATCAGCCCCTTCTCCATCTTGTGCCGCGTACGTAAATATTTAAACAGGAAGAAAGCGGCGATCAGGGTCAGGAACAGCGAAACGAGTACCGCGCCCAGTTTCAGGCGGTCCAGCCGTTTACCTTCTTCCAGCCGCATCAGCCGTTCCCTTTGTTCGCTTTGCTCGCGCGCCCGTTGCTCTTCCCGGAAGTCATCCTGAATTTCCAGCAACGGCCGGTTATACCTGCTGCGGCTGTCGAAGAACCGGTAGTTCAGCTCGTTGCGGCGGCGGCTCATCTCATAGGCTTCCTCGTAGCGCCCCATCCGCTCGTACAGCAGGGCCAGTTTGTTGTAGATCAGCGGGGTGAAGTCGAGGTGAGAACTGGTGGCCTCGCTGATCTCCAGTGCCTTACGATATTCCGCCTGACCCCGGGCCGTGTCGCCTTTGTCGGTATAAACATTGCCAAGGTAGAAATACACGAGCGTTTGGTAGCCGGGGTCGTTATCCGAAAGCCACGGGAGGGCGGAGCGGTAAGCGGCGATGGCCTCGTCGTACTTTCCTTCCTGCGCCAGGCAATATCCCGCCTCGAATTTCTGGTAGTGGGTGTAATCACGCCCGCCGCCCGCAACGGTATACATTACGCTGCTGTCCAGATAACGACGCGCGTGCGCCGGCTCGTCCATTTCCCGATAGGTAGCCGCGAAAGCGTAGTAGTATTTCGCCAGGACGGACGCCGGGGCATTTCGGATGGCGACGCTTTGTTTTCCGATACGAAGCGCCTTGTCGAAATAGCTGACGGCCATATCCATCCGCTTGTAAAAGCTGTAGTAGCGTCCGAGCTCGACGTATACATCCGCCTTGGCGATGGGTGCACCTATCTTGTCAGCCAGTGTCAATGCCTTCCAAAGCCGGTCGTAAGACATTCTGTAGTTCGCCTGGTGGCCGTACGTCCGGGCCTGTTCCACCAATGCGCGCACGGCGCGCAGGGAGTCACTTTTCGTGAGGAGTTCGTCGTAGTTTACCTCGAGCAACTCCAGCGAAGCTTTCGGATCGGAGATACGCAGGCCGGCCGCTTTCAGGATAGGATCGTCCTGATCCAGGTCAACCCCTACGGCGGTTTGTCCGGTGAGATACCCTACGGCCGACAAAAGAGCCAGCGCGGGACAAAACAGCCACATAATTATTCCGGTCTTTTGCATGATTACAACAACTCCCGTTACCCTTTTAGCTATTGAAGGAAAACACAGTGGAACTACAACCCTCCTGAAAACCGCACAATGCACGACAAATCAGAGGGACCTTTTTGTTCAGGCACAAGTTTGGTAAAACACGCGATTTTACCAATGATCACCCATAAGATTTTCAGCGATGTACAGTTTTTAACCAGTAAGTCGAGATTTTTCGCCCATCGAAACCAGTAGATTTTTCTGAGTGGCCGGCGGTTTATGTGATGGATGCCGATAAAAGACCGCAGGGCATCAAAATGGTAATTTTGAATTGGCTTGCCCTTTCAAACGAGTGGCGGCTTCCGCTCCAGGGCACGCCGCGCCGGGATATAAGCCGGCAAACGGAAACTGTACAGTTTTAATACAGGGTAGCTTTTTCCGTCCACCTGACCCGTTGTTTATGTTTGATCGAACATGAAATGATAGACCTTCATTCGGATCATCTTTTCATTCCTTATTCGTTCATGCAAATCACTTACTAGATGAATCGTCACTTTATTTTATTTCATCGGGTATCCCCGCTATTATTATTCTCGGTTCTTACCATCACGGCCTACGCGCAAACGACCGTCACGGGTACGCTGACCGACGCGGGAGACCAGACGCCCCTGATCGGGGCAACCATTCTGATTAAAGGCACGTCCGGCGGCACCGTAACCGACTTTGACGGTAATTATTCCGTCACCGTTCCCGGCCCCGATGCCGTGTTGGTAGTTTCTTACACCGGTTACCAGGGCCTGGAAATCCCCGTTGAGGGGCGCAGTCAGATCGACCTGACGCTTTCCGCGGGCCAGTCGCTGGAAGAAATAATCGTCGTCGGTTACGGTACGAAGAAAAAGTCCGATCTCGTCGGTGCCATATCATCCCTTAGTCGGGAAGACTTCGAGAAGCAACCCGTAACCCGGGTATCCGACGCGCTACAGGGGCGCACGGCCGGCGTTCAGATATCCAACACCAACGGTTCCCCGGGCAACAACGCCAAGATTCGCATCAGGGGGACGAACTCCATCACCGGCAACAGCGACCCGCTGATCGTTGTGGACGGCATCATCAACGGTGCCAGTCTCGGCTCACTCAATCCGGGCGACATCGAGAACATCCAGGTACTGAAAGATGCTTCGGCTACCGCCATTTACGGTTCGCGCGGCGCTAACGGCGTCATCCTCGTCACCACCCGTCGTGGCGAAGGCGAGGCGCGAATAAACTTTGCGTCCTTCTTCGGTTTCCAGTCGCTTCCGAAGAAGATCGACATCGTCGACCCGGCGACCTACGCCGGCCTCGTCAACGAACAATTGGTTACGGCCGGCAGCCCGGTGGCTTTCTCCGCCGCCGACATTTCCGCCCTGAATAACGGCGGAGGCACCGACTGGCAAGACGAGATATACCGCGGCGGCGCGGAAGCGTTGAACCAGAATTACACCATTAGCGCATCCGGAGAGGAAAACGGCATCAGCTTCTTCGTTTCTGGCAACGTGGTTCAAAATGAAGGTATCCTGCTTAACAACCATGCCGACCGTTATGCTTTCCGCACCAACGTCAACTTCGACGTAAACGACCGGCTCAACGTCGGCATCAACGCGACTTACTCCAAAGAGCAATCCCTCAACGGTTTCATCAGCGACCTGCTGTTCGCCCCCAACGCCTCGGCCCTCATCTTCGACCCGACCGCTGATGCTTTCCAGGAGGACGGCGTTACGCCCACGAAGTTCTCTCCCTTCGGTTCCATCGCCGTTTCACCACTCGCTTCCGCGCTCGGCCGCGAAGACGAGCGCAACACCACCAATACGACGGGAACACTATTTCTGAATTATAAACTGACCGACAAACTGTCCTATTTCTTCACGGGCGGCATTCGGGACGTAGGAGCCGTCAACACCAATTTCGTCAGGGAATACGCAACGACCGGCCTCAACGCCGTTAACATCAATAACAACAGCTTTACGCAACTGCAACACACACATCAGCTGCAGTACCAGGACGATTTCGGTAGTCACGGCCTGGTTCTGAAAGGTATCTTCGAGGAACAGTCGATCAGTAATTACGGTTCTTCCGCTCAGGGGCAGGGTTTACTGGTGGAAAACGTCGGTATCGACAACGTCAGTTTCGCCAATTCCCAGAACATCTTCTCCGGGCAGTCGCGCGAGGGGATTCGCTCCTACATGGGCCGGGTAGAATACGACTACGACGGTAAGTACCTCCTTACCGGTACCGTGCGGGTAGACGGTTCCTCCAAGTTCAAGGGAGACAACCGTTACAGTGTCTTCCCCTCCGTCGCCGCCGCCTGGCGGATCTCCGAAGAAGATTTCCTGTCCTCCTCTACTTCCATCAGTAACCTGAAACTGCGCGCCAGTTACGGTAAGATCGGTAACCAGGCCATTAGCCCTTACTCCACCTTCGGCCTGTTGCAGTTCGGAACGGCCTTCGCCGCCGTGCTCGATAATACCACCGCGGTCACCGGCGTGGCGCCCGGCCGAATCGCCGATAATGATCTGAAATGGGAAACCACTACCCAAACCGACCTCGGCGTCGACCTCGGCCTGTTCGAGGGTCGCCTCAACCTCAGCCTGGATTGGTACAAGAAGAACACCGAAGACCTGCTGCTCTTCGTCAGTGTGCCGACCTTCACGGGCGTGTCCTCCGTACTGCGCAACGTCGGCGAGGTGGAAAACACCGGTTTCGAGGTGGAACTCGGAGCCGTCGTGGTCAATAAGGGAGCATTCCGCTACGACGCCGCCTTCAACCTGTCGAGCAACCAGACGACGGTACTCGACATCGGCAACAACGATGCTATTTTTCCCGGCGGCACCCTCGCCGGCTCCAACGGCATTCCTTCCCGCATCGAGGTGGGTGGTGAGATCGGTAATTTCCTCGGTTACGTCAACGAGGGCGTATACTCCACCGCCGAGGCCGACCTGGCCGGCACTTTTAACCGTCAACCGGGAGACGTCAAGTACAAAGACGTCAACGAAGACGGCATGATCAACGCGGATGACGTGACCGTAATCGGTAACGGCGCGCCCGATTTTGTCTGGGGCTTAAATAATACGATCTCGTACGGTAACTTCGAGCTCAACGTTTTTTTCCAGTCCATGGTCGGTCATGACATCTTCAACCTTCAGCGCGCCGTTATGCTCGGCGCCAGTGGCGACGTGAAGACCCCCCTGCACGCCGACATCCTGAACCGTTGGACGCCTGACAACCAGGATACCGACATCCCGGCTTTTTCCAACACCAACTTCCAGGTACCGGAAGACAGCCGCTTCATCGAAGACGGAACATTCATCCGCCTGCGTAACGTTCGCCTCGGCTACACTTTCAACAACATCGGCGGTTTTCTCAAGAACGCGACCGTGTACGCCAGCGGTCAGAACCTGCTGACCTTTACCGGTTACAAAGGCTACGACCCCGAGGTTTCCGGCTCGGGAAACAACAACACGCTGCTTAGCGTAGATAACGGTACCTACCCCAATCCGAAGGTGGTGACCGTCGGCTTCAACACCACATTTTAATTAAACTATCACGATCGTCGGAGCGCCCACTCAGGTGAGCGTTTCGGCAATCGATGTCGATCAAATACATAGAAATGAAAATCTCCATCAAATCAATACTTCCCGGCCTCGTCCTTTTGCTGGGCTGCTCTTTCGGCTGCGCCGATCTCGACGAATCACCCGACGGTCTGCTGACCCCGGCGAATTTTTACACCAAAAACGAGGACCTCAAGGCGGGAACGGTGGCCGCCTATCGCCCTTTCATGGAGTTCTGGCTCAACTCCCAGGGTTCCCTGCCCACCCTGGCGGGGGATGACGTGACCGGACGTGAGGGCGGCAATAAGGAGCCCTTCCGCGGTTTCGACCGTTTTGTCGCCAGCCCCGCATACGAGTGGCTGAAAGCTTTCAGCTGGGATCCGCTGTTCCGTACCGTTTTTCATACCAACGCCGTGATCAATAACTACGAGAACGTACCGGCTTCCGAGGAACGCGATCAGATTGCCGCCGAGGCCTTCTTCCTCCGCGGTTGGGCATACTTCCGTCTGGCCCGTACTTTCGGCGACGTGCCGCTGATTCTGGCCGACGCGACCGGCGAAGAGCCCCGCACCCCGGTCGCGGAGGTGTACGACCAGATTTTCGCCGATCTCGAATTCGCCGCCGCCACCCTGCCCGCATCGTGGCCGGGGGAGCCCGGACGCGTCTCCAAATGGGCCGCCAAATCCTTGCTCGCCAAAGCCTACCTGACCAGCGCCGGATGGCCCCTGAAGCGGACCGAGAATTACGCTAAAGCCGCCGACGTCGCCCGGGAGGTACTGGACGACAATACCCACGCCCTCATGCCGGAATACCGCGAACTGTGGAACGCCATGAACGATAATAACCCCGAAAGCGTCCTCGCCGTGCAGGCCTGTGAAACCTGTGGCGACTGGGGGCTCTCCAACCGTATGCCTTTCTCCATCGGCCCCGAGGCCGAAGAGGGCGGTTGGGACGATTACTACGCCGAGATCGCCTTCTTCGAGGAATTTCCCGAAGGCCCGCGCAAAGAAGCGACCTTCCAGACGGAATTCGCCAACGGCGTCACTTGGCAAGAAGCTTCCACCGGCCACCCGTACTACCACAAAACGCGGGGCTTCGAGTCCGCCAAGACCAACAGCCTCAACCCGTATGTGATACGCTACGCCGATGCTTACCTCCTCTTCGCCGAGGCGGACAATAAGGCAAACAACGGCCCGAGCACCGCTGCTTTTGATGCCGTCAACGCCATTCGTCGCCGCGCCGCCGGCCTCGACATCGATGCTCCCGCTCCGGACGTGGACCTGAGCGACCTCGACGCCGACGCTTTTCACCGGGCCGTCATTGCTGAGCGGGGTTGGGAATTCGCCGGTGAATGGGAACGCTGGTGGGATCTGGTCCGAAACGAAATGGTCGCCGAGGCCACCTCCAAACGCCGCTTTGACGATGAGCTCCCCCTGAACAATTCCGTCGACGTAGACGCCGAGGCTTCTTTTCAGCCGTTCTACCTCGCTCCGATTCCGCAAAACGAATTGCTGCTGCGTCCGGACTGGGAGCAGAACCCCTGCTGCCGCTAGTCCGTATGTTTTTTCAGGTATCCGGCTGACTTTCGGCGGACAGCGTTTCGCCGAAAGTCAGCCGGATTCGTAAATCTAACGCCTTCGCTATCGATACCCACGCGCCGCTTAGCGTGTTCGTAACCGCGTCTGGAAATAAAAGAACACCGCCGTATCCACATCTTTATGCCATGCATCGAACCCTTCGATTATTTTTTCCGGTGATTTTGTTCCTTTTCGCCGCTTGCGGCAGCCCCGCCCCTTCATCTTCCCGGGGAGGGATTTTCGTAAATCACGACCCCGACAGCACGGGAGTGACCTTTTTCAACCCCATCGACGAAACCGACGCTTTCAATTATTTCACCTACCCTTACATGTATCTCGGCGCGGGCGTCGCCACCGCGGATTTCGACAACAACGGCTTTACCGACTTGCTTTTCACCGGCAACATGACGCCCAACCACCTGTACCTGAACCAGGGGGAATGGCACTTCGAGGAGGTGGCCGCTACCGCCCGTATCGCCGGCGACGGGCGCTGGTACACCGGCGTCACCATCGTCGACATCAACAACGACGGGTGGCAAGACGTCTACCTCTCCGTCGCGGGTAAAGACGGGGACCAGCGTAACGAACTCTACGTTAATCTGGGCGCGGACGCGGGTGCAAAAGTGAGGTTCGAGGAGCGAGGAGAACAATACGGCATCGCGGGAGCCGGGCCGTCCATCCAGTCCGCCTTTTTCGACTACGACGGCGACGGCGACCTGGATCTTTACGTCATCACCTATCCGCCGGCCCCCTTTTCGAGTAGCAACCGCTATTATAAAGACAAAATGACCAACCTGGAAGCGGCCGATAGCGACCACCTCTACCGCAACGACGGGGACGGCACCTTCACCGACGTTTCCGAAGCGGCCGGCGTGGCGAACTACGGCCTGAGCCTGGGTCTGAGCGTCGCGGACTTCAACGACGACGGGCTCGACGACATCTACGTTTCCAACGATTTCAGTACGCCCGACCGCTACTTTCAGAACAATGGCGACGGCACCTTTACCGATCGACTGACGAGCTCCTTCTTCCAGACCTCGCTCTTCGGGATGGGGACCGACGCGGCGGACGTGAACAACGACGGCCGCGTCGACCTGATGCAGGCTGACATGACGCCGAAGGACAACCGCCGGGCGAAGGAGAACATGGCGAGCATGAACCGCGAGGCTTTCGCCGACATGATCCGACGGGGTTTCCACCACCAGTACATGTACAACGCCTTACAGCTCAACCGGGGCGGCGAGGAACCCTACTTCAGTAACGTAGCTCAAATGGCCGGACTCTCCGCCACCGACTGGAGCTGGGGCCCGCTGCTGGCCGATTTCGACAATGACGGGTTTAAGGATTTCTTCATCACTAACGGCATCAAACGGGAGGTGAACAACCGCGATTTTCACAACGCGCTGAAGATGAAGATCAACTTCGGCCAAACGCTGGACGTGATCGACTTCCGCGACATTCCCAGCGAGCCGGTGGCCAATTTCGCCTACCGCAACGACGGGGAACTGACCTTTACCGACGTTAGCGGCGACTGGGGGCTCGACCTGAAGGGCTTTTCCAACGGCTGCACCTACGCCGACCTGGATAACGACGGAGACCTGGACCTGGCGGTCAGCAACATCGACGCCGTGGCCTCGGTCTACGAAAACCAGGTGAGTACCGGCAACAGCCTGCGCGTTGAACTCACCGGCCCGGTGGGCAACCGCAACGCGATCGGCGCGGTAGTTTCCGTCACGGCGGCTGGCGTTACCCAGACTTTGCGCCAACAGCTTACGCGTGGGTACCAATCCGCCGTATCGCCCGCGCTGCACTTCGGCGTAGGGCCAGCAACGGAGCTGGATGCCGTGACCGTTCGCTGGCCGGACGGTGCCACAACCCTTCGCACCCGCGTCCCCGCCCGAAAAACGCTTAGTTTCAATCACGCGGATGCCGCGCGTACGCCGTTGCCAACCCCTCCTTCCACCCCCATATTCGCGGAGGACGAACTGAGCAATTTGAAGCAGTTTCGCCACGTCGAAAACAAGTATAACGACTACACTTTCGAGCCCCTCCTCCCCTATCGTTATTCCCGTCTCGGCCCCGCGCTAGCCACCGGAGACGTGAACGGAGACGGGCTTGACGATCTCTTTCTGGGCGGCGCGTACCAGTCCGCCGGGCAACTGTTGCTGCAAACCGCGACCGGCGAATTCGAGCCCGCCCCCGGCCCCTGGATTGCTGATAAAGACCTCGAAGACACTGCCGCCCGCTTCTTCGACGCGGACGGGGACGGCGACCAGGACCTCTACGTAGCGAGCGGCGGCGGCGAGTTCTTCCGCCGCCCCGACCACCTGCAAGACCGGCTGTACCTCAACCAGGGCGACGGCCAGTTTACCGCCGCGCCCAACGCCCTGCCCTCAATTACCGCCGCCGGTGGTTGCGTCGAAACCGCCGACGTGGACGGCGACGGTGACCTCGACCTTTTCGTCGGCGGCCGCCACGTGCCCGGCGAATACCCACTCGCCGCGCGGAGTTACCTACTGCAAAACGATGGTTCCGGCCGCTTCATCGACGCAACCGAAACCTTTGCGCCCGGCCTGCTGCAACCCGGCATGGTCACCGCCGCCGTCTGGTCGGATCACAACGCCGACGGCCGCCCCGATCTCATACTGACCGGCGAATGGATGAATCCACGCGTCTTCACCCACACCGGTTCACGCTTGGAGGAGGCCAATGAAAATCTTGGACTAACTGGTCCCGTCGGCTGGTTCCAAAGCGTCGCCGCCGGTGATTTTGACGGCGACGGCGACCCGGATTATATTTTCGGCAACCTCGGTAAAAACTACAAATACCACGCCGCGCCCGACGCGCCCTTCACCCTGCATTCCGACGACTTCGACGGCAACGGGCGGCGCGACATCGTTTTCGGCTACCACCAGAACGGAGAGCTGTTCCCGCTACGCGGCCGCCAGTGCTCCGCCGAACAAATTCCCGCTATCGAAAATAAATTCCGCGATTACCACGCCTTTGCCGAAGCCAGCCTGGCGGACGTTTACGGCCACAACCAACTGGAAAACGCCCTCTCCTTCGCCGCCACCGAATTCGGTAGCCTGTACGTGGAAAACACCGGTGACGGGGCGTGGAAGATCAGCTTGTTGCCGACCTTAGCCCAGCTCTCTTCCGTCCACGGCATCGTGACGGGCGACTACGACGGCGACGGGCACCTCGACGCCGTGCTGGCCGGCAACCTCTATTCCGCGGAAGTGGAAACGCCGCGTAACGACGCTGGCCTCGGCGTGTTCTTGCGGGGCGACGGGGCGGGGAATTTTACCGCCGTACCGACCGCCGAGAGTGGTTTGTTTTTACCGGGCGACGTGAAAAACCTGGTGCGAATTACCGTTGGCGAAGATCAATTACTGGTGGCGGGGCGGAACGATGATGCTTTGGTGACGGGGCGCGTACTTTCACGGGCAAAGATTCAATAGGATGGAAGATTATAAAAACGTCATTGTCGCCTTCCATTATCGCGGAAGTTGGCGCGAAGCCGCCTCCGGCAGCGAGCTTGCCGCCGGAGACGGCTTCGCGCCAACGCGGCTATTATGTTTTATGGCGATGCTTCTGCTTGCGTTTATCAGCTTTGGCTGCAATGATGCTTCAGATTCGGCGCGCTCAGCCAACGAAATAAAGATCCCCGCACCACCGACCGAAGCCCAACCCGCTTTCACCGATGTTAC
>ENA-ORXT01002025-ORXT01002025.1-marine-metagenome-genome-assembly--contig:-NODE-2025-length-25499-cov-3.301943_pt1 | contig 25499 bp, 32 predicted proteins | sample MGYA00237868_ERZ511482 | MGnify/ENA metagenome assembly ERZ511482
TCGTCATGATTTCAGTACTACCGTGGTTCGCAATTCCAATTATCGCAGTCATACTCTGCCTTGTCGCCCAGCAAGCAATTGTTGTCGCACCATCAAAATTAAAGCTAAAAGGCTCACGAATATCGCTTATATCAGGAATTAAAAACAAATTTGGTCGCCAAGGCCTATTTGAATTCCTTAAAAGCTTCGTGAAATTGACAATATATGGCGTTGTCCTGGGCTATTTCCTTGCAAATAATAGTGAACGCCTACTCGCGTCGCTTTACTTAACGCCAAACGCAATCATCATAGAACTCGGCGCGCTCATCGTAGAGCTCCTTTTGATTGTTACAATTATTGCCTTCGCAATCGGTCTTTTCGATTACATCTTTCAAAGATCGGAACACCTTAGAAAAAATCGCATGTCGCGCAAGGAAATGACAGACGAAATGAAGCAATCTGAAGGTGATCCAATGATGAAAGGTCAGCGGCGTCAACGTGGATACGAAATCGCAATGAACAAAATGCTGGTTGATGTGGAAGGCGCAGATGTCATCATCGTCAATCCAACGCATTTTTCGGTCGCCCTTAAATGGGACAAGCACTCTGCGACTGCACCGGTTTGTGTCGCAAAAGGCGGTGATGAAATTGCCGCAAGGATTCGTGAGGTTGCAAACCTACACAATATTCCCATTCACTCCGATCCTCCGACAGCCAGAGCGATCTTTGCAACAATCGACATTGGCAATTGCATTAATCAAGATCACTTTGCACCCGTTGCGATTGCCATAAGGTTTGCTGAAAGAATGAGGAAAAGGGTGCAGTCAGTTGAATCATAATGCTGCAAAATTGTCTCAACTATTAGTGCATTTAGAGATGTCATATAAATTTGCACAAATGAAATTAGCAGAAAATAATAAAACAGAGCGTGATCTTAGAAATCGAATAGCCGATTTGGTGAACACGCAACGTGGCACACCAACATTAGATGCAGAATCCAAAACGGAACAAAGCTGGGCCGTGATGCTAAGGTGGCAGCACTGGATCGATGACAGGGTCGAGCAGTTGAATTCAGAACTTGCGCGTGTCCTTGCTGCAAAACCGGAATTGATAGTAACGGTACGAAACACACTTCGTAAAAACGAGTCGTTAAAGGGAGTATTGGAAAATTTGCAGAAAAACGATAAAGCACAGAAAATGAAGAAAAGCCTATACGATTAACAGATATTACGATTCCTGACGAACAATATCCAAAATCAGAACATCAACGACGCTATCACCAACAGCACGCTTGGACGCGGCCAACAGTTCCTCGCGCACGACCCTCATATTGCTTGACGACGTAAAGTTCTCTGAAAATCCACCAATATTGGCATGCCTGAAAAGAACTTGTAGCATCCTGTCCCGCAGTTTTGGTGCCGCGATCATGACAGCGTCCTTCTTTTCGGTCTTCACTTCAACCCCGATAGACAACACAATAATCGCTGTGACCTTGTCTTCGTTTACCAAAGGTACGACAAACTGGTTTTCTAACTCGATAAAGGCCGTCTCGACATCTTCAGGCTTCTCTTGAATAATGTAATTCGTCTTATCTAACGCGGGTGAACCTTCATTCTCGCATGTAAGGGTATCTTGCGAAATTGGGACGCTGGGTTCTTTGACAAACAAGGCCGCCCCGACACCAGAGCCGGTGCCAAGAACAAGAAGTGCCGCTGGAACAAGTAGTTTCATTGAATAGATCAGACTTTCTAAAATGGAAGTATTTTTTCCAAAATTTGTTGACCGTACCGTGGTTGCTGTACGTCCGTAATTTGGCCTCGGCCCCCATATGAAATCCGCGCAGAAGCGATCTTGTCATAGGTAACTTCATTCTGACGTGAAATATCCGCTGGACGCACAAAACCCGAGACAATCAGTTCACGCAGTTCCGAATTCACACGTATTTCCTGTTGGCCAATTATCGAAAGCACCCCATTGGGTAAGACATTCTCGATTGTTGCGGCAACACGCAGAGTCAGTTTCTCGTTCCGGCGAACCGACCCCGAACCTGACGAATCGCTATTGGAATTGACCGATACAGCATTTGCAGACGATGCGCCTTCGGGCAGCTTTCGATCCAGTCTTTGAGGGATACCAAAAAGCTGTGGAATCCCCAAATCTTGCGACGCGTTCCGGCTAAGATTACTCGTGTTAGAGATTTCGGCGCTGTCATCAATCTCGATAACGACAGTCAAAATATCTCCGCGCACAATGGCGCGGCGATCACCAAGCAACGATCCGCGTTCGCCAGTCCATAATGACGCCGAAGCAGCAGGGACATCAATCTTGCGATTAAGGCGTGCTGGCAGGTCCAGATCGAACATCGCAGCACGTTCTGGTCCGGCTGCAACGGGTGACAGCGCAGGTGGCGTGCCGATGGGGCTTCCACCACAACTCATCAAAAATCCGACGCACGTCCCAAGCAAAATTTGGCGTTTCATCCGTCGATCTCCCCGACATATGCGACGCCGTCATCGCCAAGAATTGCAAAGACCGTGGTGCGCGACGCAAGGTTCATCACGCGGACCGAATCTCCGGGTCCGGCGCGCGTCAATGATCTGCCATCTGTCCGTATCGTGATGCCACCGCCACGGAAAACAAGCGGTAACCGTTGGTTTCGCTCGACAATAGCAGGCAACCCGACGTCACTGATACTTATCGCCCGCCCCGCATAAAGCGCCACTCTGGCCTCCATGCCCACAAATAGCGCAGGGTCGCTTTCCCCGCCGACGATAGATTGATCGATCACAGTAATATCATCTATTTTAATCATGCTATTTGCTGAAATCGTCTTGATCGCGACGACAGTTTCAGCTTGTGCTGGTAACGCCAAAGCGATGAAAAAACATAAGGTTCTGATCATCGGATTTGTACCATAGCGCCTAGCATCTGATCGCCAGCGCTTATCACCTTAGAGTTCAGCTCGTACCCACGTTGGGCTTCAATCAGGTCGGTCACCTCTTTCACGGGATCAACAGAGCTATCTTCCAGATAACCCTGTCGCAGCAAACCAAGCCCGTCTTGCCCCGGGCTGTTCACAACCGATGGCCCTGACGCAGACGTTTCCAAGAACAAGTTGGATCCAATCGCCTCTAGCCCCTTTGGATTGGTAAAGTTAGCAAGCGAGAATTGGCCCAACAGTTCAGGTTCAACCCGATCATTAAAGTATGCGTAAACTTCGCCTTCGGGGTTAATCGAAATACTACGCGCATCTTGCGGAATCGTGATGTCCGGCACGACCGGATAGCCGTCAGCCGTCACGATCAGCCCGTCACCTGTGCGCTTTAGTCCGCCGTCTCTTGTATAACCGGCGTTTCCGTTGGGCAGGGTCACTTCCAGATAGCCGGACCCTTCGATAGCAACATCAAGATCGCCCCCCGTCGCAGCCAATGATCCTTGCGAAAGCATGACAGTGACCGAACTTGCCCTGACGCCCAGACCCAGTTGCACACCTGTGGGCAAAACTGTTCCGTCGGCCGCATTAATCGTACCGGGGCGGGTCACTTGCTGATAATGCAGATCAGCAAACTCGGCCCGCCGCGCGTTATAACCAGTCGTACTCATATTCGCGAGGTTGTTGGAAATAACCTCGACCCGCATCTGTTGCGCCGTCATACCGGCTGCTGCGATTTTAAGTGCGCGCATTGTAATCTCCGTTTATTTTCATTGACCAATCGCGCGGATCACACCGCGGACACGTTCATCTTCTTTATCCATAAAACTTTGCCCCAATTCATAAGCACGCTGGACTTCGATCATGCGGCTGATTTGAAGGATCGGGTTCACGTTCGAATTTTCCAGATAGCCCTGCACCATGCGCGCATCAGGGGCCTCTTCAAATCCACCTTTGGCCTCGAACAAAGTCCCGCTTTCACGGTGAAGCTGTAGCGGGTCGCTTGGCACAACAAGACCAACCTGTCCGATTGGGCGGCCATTGGCGCTAATTGTTCCGTCAGCCGCCACGCCAATGCCCCCGACACCTTGTGGAATAAAGATCGGCGCACCACCTGCATCCAGAACGCGGTGCCCATCTAGGTTAACAAGCTCGCCATTTCCGTCAGGGGTAAAACTACCCGCGCGTGTCAGACGTTCGCCCGCAGGCGTCTCGATCAGGAAGAATCCCGTGCCTTCAATCGCAAGATCAAACGGCCCGCCCGTTTGCGTTAATGTCCCCTGCGACTGGTCCGTGTCACGCACAAGCGACGTCGCAAGCGACAAAGATTCGTGGCCAGCACCAAGCGCCGCAATATGTTCAGCAAACAATAGTCCTTCACGTTGAAAACCCGTGGTATTTGCATTTGCAATATTATTCGCAACAATCCGAAGCTCTGCCATAAGGCCCATCTGCCGCGAAAGGGTGGCGTAAGTTGCATTTTCCATGTCTATCCTCCTGCGACAATTAACGGAATTAAAGTCGCTTTAAAGAACGTCACAAGCGTCTCGGTCATGTATGCCATCGTGGCCCAGAAAACGACGACAATGGCCGCAAGTTTTGGCACAAATGTCAGCGTCATTTCTTGTATCGAGGTTAACGCTTGGAACAATCCGACGATCAATCCAGACACCAAAGCGACAAGCAGGATTGGCAGCGAAATCTGAAACGCAATCCACAATCCTTGCCGCAACGTGTCGTAAAAGATCGCCGTATCCATTAAACGGGCATCCTCAAAATTTCCTGATAGGCTTCGACCACTTTGTCACGCACCGTAACTGCGGTTTGAACGGCCAACTCTGTCTGAGCCAACGCTTGCACCAACGTATGTGGATCGGCACCAGACGTCATAGCGTCCATGGCGACCTGCTCGCTTGCCTGTAGTGTCGCCATAAAATCCTTGGCGGCACCAACGACAGCACCGCCTGAATTTTCCGAACTTGGCGTTGTTGCGCTTAGGTTCGCCGCATAGTTTTGGGCGACGAGTGTATTACGAATATCCATTCTAGATTTCCCTATTTACGAAGTAAGTCCATAAGTGCGGTCGACATTTTGCGAACCTGATCAAACATCTTCAAGTTCGCCTCATAGCTGCGCTGCGCCTCGCGCGCGTCGGCGATTTCGACCAGCAAATTCACGTTTGATCCTTGAAAATGGCCACTTGAATCGGCCATCGGGCTGGTCGGATCATAAATGCGAGGCAGCGCCGTTTTATCCAGTGAAACATCGCCAGCCTGCACAGTGCCGTTCACCGCATCTTCAAAAGAGATCTGCTTGCGGCGGTAACCAGGCGTATCCGTGTTGGCGATATTCTCGGAAACATGACGCAATCGCGCGGCCTGCGCTTTCATACCACTTGTGGCGACTGTCATCGCATCGCTAAAATCTGCCATTATGAACGTCCCAAAGTTGTACGGATCACGGTTAATGCGTGCCGGTAAATCGTAAGCGCACGATTGTGTTCACGGCTGATTTCGACCGCACGAAACATCTCTTCTTCGACAGACACAGCGTTTCCGTTGGGTGAAGGCTCGCTGCCACCTTCGCGTGAAATTTGGCGGTGTATCGCGTTTGAGATATGGTTTGTCCGTGTTGTCCGCATTTCGAAGTTTGCATGCGATCCGTAGGTATCGCCAAACGACGGCATAGATTTTGCGACATACCCCGGGGTATCGCTATTGGCGACATTCTGCGCGGTTAACGCCTGCCGTTTTCCAGCATGCTGCGCCATTGCAGATGCGGTTTGAAAAATTCTGAGCGGTTCGCCCATCGGGGATTCTCCCTCGTGCTGTTTCAACGAAGCATTAAGGGTGATTCCTTAAGAACAAGTTGTTGAAGCAAGGAATGAGCAATCAAAATGCCAATTGAAACGATCCAGAAAATGACATCTGCGCTCACCCGCGCGACCGCCAACAGGGCGGTCGGTCGGGTCTCAAAGGTTGCAGGTGCAAAGCTTCATGTCACCGGTTTTCCAAAATCGACAAAGCTAGGTGATCGCGTCTCTATTGAACAAAGCGGTGATAAAAAATTAGGTGAAATCATTGGCTTAAGTGGTGATGGTGTTGAAGTCTTAATAGATGGTGCGACCGAAGGTGTGTCAGTTGATACACCCATTTTCCTGTGCAAGATGCAGCGGTTTGCGCCAGATCACAGCTGGATAGGACGCGTTATTGATCCAGACGGCCAACCTCTCGATGGGCGCCCCTTACTCCCTGGCAAAACTGATGTCTCAATTTGGAATCGCCCACCAGACCCTCATGGAAGAAGAGGATTCGGCCCGCGATTAGAGACAGGATATGCGATTTTAAACACGCTTCTTCCGATTGTACGTGGCCAACGCATTGGTTTATTTGCCGGGTCAGGCGTCGGAAAATCGACATTACTGGGTGACTTGTCGCGCACAATCGAAGCCGACGTCATTGTCATTGCGCTGGTCGGCGAAAGAGGGCGCGAACTCAGTCATTTTGTCGAGAATATATTGGGGCCTGAAGGCATGGCACGCACGATTCTCGTCGCTGCAACGTCTGATCGTGCGCCACAAACCCGAAGACGTTGTGCTTGGGCCGCAACATCCGTTGCAGAGTTCTTTAGAGATCAAGGACTTCATGTCTTACTTTTGTGTGATTCTATCACGCGTTTCTGTGAAGCGCATCGCGAAGTTTCTAGCTTTGCCGGAGAGGCCGCAAACTTGCGCGGCTTTCCACCTTCCACCGCAGGTGCCGTTGCAGGCTTGTGCGAACGTGCCGGGCCCGGGACTGATGACATGGGCGATATTACAGCCATATACACAGTCCTTGTTGCGGGATCGGACATGGAAGAACCCGTTGCCGATATGTTGCGAGGTGTGCTGGACGGTCACTTCTTGCTAGACCGCCAAATCGCTGAACGTGGACGATTTCCAGCCATTGACGTACTCAGATCAGTTTCGCGTGCGTTGCCAGCCGCTGCAAACCGGATAGAGAATAACCTGATCCACAAAACGCGCGCGCATTTAGGGGCCTATGCCAACGCAGAACTCATGATCCAAGCTGGACTATATGAAAAAGGTTCGGATCCAAAAACAGATCTCGCGATAGAGGTCCATGAAGATCTAGAAGGATTTATGGCGACACAAGATAAAAGAACAATTGCAGCGAATTTTGCAATGTTAACCAAAATTCTAGAGAACTAGACTAATTCCAACCAAGGTCTTCGTCACGATTGTAGTAGCGTCAGTGCAATTGAGAAACGCGAAGTCGCGCTCGAAAATTGTGCATCGCTTCGAACCAGAAACAAACGAATGATATCCTCCTGAATATCAGGGTCCATTAAATCACTGACATTATCAGTGCCAAAATTGGCCTTCGCCTTATCTTTAAATGCCTCTAGTTGCTGATCTATGTCGATCCGCGCAATACTGTCAGGCAGACCTAAAGCCGATTGAACCACGCGTCTTAGCGGTGGGTTTCCCATGATCGAAAACCACTGCGCATCCTTATTAGCTGAACCACTTACAATATCAGAAAGTGCAGAACTGACATTCATTGCGGCACGTAAATCACTATTCTGTTCGCCAACCGATATTTCAAATTTTGTTGTTTCATACCGCGAGACGATTGTTTCTGAAAAATTCGGCATTGATGTATTGGGTATTGAAGAATCACCAAATCCGAATGCTTTTGAAAAATCGCTATAGCGAGGATCCGACAGCTTGTTAGCAAGCGAGGCCGTGTCCTCTGTCCCTTCTTCAAGCACCTTTTGGATAAAGTACTTATTGTCTATATCGTCGCCAAGCCCAAAAGCTCCAAGTGCAACTTCCAAGAGTTGACGGTTAGCAACAAGGTCTTCGGCTGATCGAATACCGGCAATATTTTCCTTAAAGTAACTAGTCGCACGTTGGATTGGAGCACTTTGCTCGAATGTCGCTTGTTGCACTGGAAGCGTTCGCTGCAAAAAGCGCCAACCGGAATATCCTGATAGTGGGACAATAGGTTGAAATGTCATCGGTTCACTGATGCAATGAGAGAATCTTCAAGAACAAATAGGGATCTTAAAAACTTAAGAACTTTATAAAAGTCATGTTCAGCAAGGGCTGTCTTTGCATTAGCCAAGCTCTTTTTGCTTGTTGGATCATCAAACACCTGACAAAGCTGCTCTATGCCCGTGGATAGCTGTATTGTTGCTGAATCAAGCTCTGCGTCACCCGAAAGAACAAGCTGAGCGATATAACAAACCCTGCGAACAGGTGTTTTCGCCTCTTCCGGTTTGATAGCGTCCTTAAGCCGTAGGATACTGGCGTTAGGCGTAAGAATTGAAATCTTGCTGCGACGGTCGCCATTTTCGATAACGGCACCATTCACCAAGATACGTTCTCTTGGCGTAAGCTTTAAAACCAAACCACTCACTTTTTTGAACCCTCACCAGACAAGCCGCGAAGGATAGCGGTATTTACATCAATGAGTGGCTGTACGTCATCCTCTCCCTTAAGAACTAACCGGCTATGAGCATTGGTGAATTCGGATAGGTAAAAAATCTGCGCCTTTACGATGTCTGGTAACTCGTTCTCTACATCAAGGACGCTTATAGCAAGTGTATCCCACATTTGCCGATTTTCATGGATAGCTGTCGCTAACGCGCTAAAATTTACATTACTATTAAGCGTCGATTGCAACTTTGCAGTGATCCGGCCAACGAGCTGTGCTTCGATGGAGCGTGGCGTACGCACAGGAAATTGCGTTGGTGCGTAGGCTTGTTGGGCTTGTACTGAGACGTTCACGGGAGAACCTTCCAAAGCAGTGTTGAATGAAGTGCGGTAGATCCGCGCAAATTGAACCTGTTCGTCTGTTGAGGGGGCACGTTAGCCCCCTCAACCATTATCTTATCGGAAGAGAGACAAGATCGACTGTGGAGCCTGATTTGCAATCGATAGTGATTGCACACCCAACTGCTGTTGTACTTGTAGCGCCTGCAATCGCGCAGAAGCAGCCTCCATATCAGCGTCAACAAGTGACCCGATACCTGATTTAAGCGCATCAGTAATCTTACCGACAAATTCAGACTGGGTCTCAATACGACCTTGGGCCGAACCAAAGGATGCCGCTGAATCAATTGACTTAGAAATCAACCCTTCGATACTGGCCAAAGCAGCTTCGGCACCCTCATTTGTCGTAACATCAATGTCAGCAAGTGCGCTTAGTCCACCGCCAATCGTGTTGTCAGCATCAGCAGTCACACTTAGCAGGCTGATCCCGATTGTGTCAGTCGCGTCGGTAGCACCGGATGTAAACGTAATTGTATCGCCCGAAACAGTAGAGGAGACAGTGTCAGCATCTAGCCCGTTCTCAGTTGCATAAGCTGCAAAGGCTTCTTGCAGGCCTTTCGCAACATCAGCTGCAGTATCACCGTCACGTGCAACATAGACAATTTCATTTGCTGCAGCTTCAGTTTGAGTCGCAGCCGTTGCTGCGGATGTATTCAGATCCGCGGTCGCAAAAGTTGATGCGTCAGCATCGGTGCCAAAGATATTAAGCGCATAACCGGTTCCCGCAGTAAAACCGACATTGTCAGTACCAAGATCGATAGAAACACTTTGGGCGGCATTTAATGTGACAGTAGATCCGCCAGTATCCGCAGAGAATGTTCCACCACTCGCTGAAAGCGCTGCCGCACCGGTTCCCAAATCATTTTTTGCAACGTCAATATTACTTGCCGTAACACCGGTGCCAGATCGATCAAGCGATGAAAGCACACTGACAGTGCCAGATCCCTCTGCCGTATCTGTATTTGACAGCAAGTTCAGGCCGTTAAATTGTGCGGCACCAACAACTGACGTAATTTGATCGCGTAGCGCTCCAATATCTTGCTGGATCTTATCGCGGTCGACGTTGCTTTCTTGGCTTGCAACAATCTTGTCCTTCATTTCTGTCAACAAGTCTGTGACAGTTTCTGCACCTTGGCGTGCAACCGACACGGTAGATTCACCTAGTGACAAGCTAGAACTGATGGCTTTGAATCCCTGAACGTCAGATTCCATCACCTTAGAAATCGCCCAAATCGCAGCGTTGTCTTTTGCCGAACCCACCGCTTTACCGGTAGAGATCATTGACTGGGTCTTGGTCAGATCGTTATTGATGGACTTCAAAGTTTGAAGCGCAACCATTGCGCCGTTGTTTGTCAGAATACTAGACATTTATGTCTTCCTTTCAGTGACGCATTTTGCGCCTTGGTTTGTGTTCACCACATACTGGTGGCTGAAGACGTCATTCTGACGATGTGACCCGGTATCTGGGTGGGTCAGTGTCCCGTTCTGGATAATTAATATATGCCGCAAATGGGTTGAACAGATCGTTAATTCCTGCTCGCAAGTTGTTTGCAATTTGAACAAAATACACGACGATCAAGCTTTCCGTTCTAAGGCGGAGGAATGCCCACTTGTTTGCTGTAAAGAGCCATCTTTTCCATAAACGCGTAATTCTGATTTAACGCTTTCAAGCTCCAACAACCTGTTCCGGGCCGTTTTAACGCCGCGAATAGCCGCCGCTAACAGAGCTTCATTTCGGGCTGCTTTTGCCCGAATAATTGCAATGTCTGTATAAGTGTTTGGCGATGATTCTAAAGTAATCAAAAGTTCGGATTTTTGCTCCAAAATCGGTTCTAATGCGCTTATGTTGCCGGTGCGAACTGCCTGTCCCTCGTCTTCAAGTAGCTGAACAAGCTGTGCAATTGTTGATTTATGCATCAGCGCGTGCCTTCATCGCTTCAAATAATGACTCCGCTAGTCCTATTCCGCCACCACGAACCATTTCTTCCGCTTGCGCATCTCTTAACATCGAAGAAAACTGCTCTTCTCCAATCCCGCCACCAAATGCCCCTTTTGCCGCCTCCAACCCGGCAGACTTTAACATTTCAGATAGAAATGTAGCCTCCAGTTTAATTGCAGCATCCAAAAGCTTGGCATCTCTTGATGGTGCTTCTGGAAGGTGCGGCGCAGCGCTTCGAATCGGTAGAACTGGAATAATCGTCAAGATGAATACCTCAATTTGCGAATTTCAAAATGACCGAGGCAAGTAAAGATTAAGTTAGCTTTTTTATGAAATGACATGCCTTAATTGAATGAAAGATATTTACTAATGACCATAAGCCAGTTTTTGCACATTCAGGGCCAGACACAGAAGACAGGCCCTGAATCAAGTGAAATCAAGGAAAATTCCATTACAGATGGGGTTGGATTTCTTGATGTTATGGGGGCTGACACTAACGTAATTTCGCGTGCATTCACAGTTTCTGATTTGACAGAAGATGAAATTTCATTGCATCAAACCGATAATGATGAAAACGAATTTGATGCTGAAAATACGAAGATAACCGATAAAAGTGATGTTACAGAAATAGAAAACGTTGATGAAAATTATCGTTTATTAGATGCTAAACCTGAACATGCACATCCGGAAGGTGTTCAGATTGCACCATTCGCGCTATCTCCCAAAGAAAACAATACCCCTCAAGCGTTATCAGTTCTGAATTTAGAAAGTAAACCTAATCAGGTAGTAACAAAGCCTATTCATGCGGCAAATCTAGTGGAAAGTGCAGGGTTTCAAGCACTGCACCAGCAGGATCAAAAGAATAAGATCTCAAACGACATGCCTTCAGAAACCGTCGTTCAGAACGTACAAAAGCAAAGCTCGCTTCTGAACATCACGAATGCGAGCATGCCAATAGAAGCAAGTAATGCAGAAACGGGCATGCCAAAAACTTTAGATATATTACATGCCAAAGCGCGCGAAAATCCGTCTTCGAACCCCGCTCTCCCCAATCCTTCGTCCACATTGCCCCCGCGTGACATCGCAATCACTCAACCATCTGCACCGACAGCCATATCCGCGATAACGCAGCCGTTCGCAAACAAGATGGCGATGCAGTTTCTTGAACAAAGCGCATTATTACAAGGAACGCCAATGCCGCAGTTGCAGGCAGAAACAACCCTTCGGGGCGTGGCGCCATTACCATCATTTCAAGCGTCAGACGCCGCAACTGCACGACATATTGCGGAACAAATGCTTGTCACAATTACAAGTAACGAAGCTGGGCAAAGTGAAATTCGTCTCGACCCAAAAGAATTGGGGCGCTTACGCATGCAGATATTTGTCAACGAAAACACTTTAAGTATGACTATTCTGACGGAACGTCCTGAAACAACTGATCTGATGCGCAGGCATGTCGATACGTTGATGGCCGAATTCCAAGACCTCGGATACGATTCGCTGTCATTTTCGTTTGGCAATGAAGATAGAAATTCGCAAGAAGAACGCGGATCGGACCATCCCGATCAGACTTTGGGTGATGGCACACCGATAGCTGAAACAAGATCACACACACTACTATCATCTGACAACAGACTTGATTTACGATTATAGAAAGACATGACGTATGGAAATTTCATCAATCGCTGACCCCGTTTCATCTGGTTTAACCAGCGCACCCGCAAACAAAGAAATCAGTTCTGATTTCGAAACCTTTCTCAAAATGCTCACAGTGCAGCTAGAAAACCAAGACCCGTTGAACCCCGTCGATTCGTCGGATTACGCGGTGCAGCTTGCGACGTTTTCGGGTGTCGAACAGCAAGTGCAAACAAATGATCTGTTAAAGCAACTCTCGTCACAGATGGGGTCAGGCTCGATCGCACAAATGGCAAGCTGGGTCGGCATGGAAGCCCGCACAACAGCCGCGGCATTTTTCAATGGTGACCCGATGACAGTTCTTCCCACCGCGACAGCGGGTGCCACGTCCGCAGAAATTCTGGTGCGTGATAGCAGTGGGATCGAAGTTGACCGTTTTGCAATCGGCACGGCAAACGCGCCAACGCAATGGTCAGGCATCACATCAAACGGGCTGACGTTGCCATCAGGTCCGTACCAGTTTGAAACGCTAAGCTACGCAGATGGTGCGCTTACCGATGAAACAGCCGCCGAAGTGTACGGCAGGGTGGTTGAGGTGCAAACCGGCACATCCGGTGCAATGCTTGTCATGCAAGGCGGCGCCAAGGTTGATGCAACAACCGTGACGGCATTGCGCGAACCTTAAAACAATGAATAGCTCCAGATAGCGACACTTGCGATTGCGGCGCCGAATATCGAAAACGCCAAGTGTGTCGGCCACCGCTTTGGCGTCTCGGATGTCTGCGGGTTATTGCGCCGGATCAGCGCCTCTTCTGCGATCCGTGGAAGCTGCGGACCGAACCGCGAAAGAATACGCACTGTCCGCGCCAAATCGCGGGCAAACGCTTTTGGCCCGATGCTGTCTTTCACGTAACTTTCCACAACAGGCTGCGCCGATTGCCAAATGTTCATATGCGGATCAAGCGATCGCGAAACCCCTTCGACCACAACCATCGTCCGCTGAAGCAGAATCAGTTCCGTGCGGGTTTCCATCCCGAACCGTTCGGTCACCTCGAAAAGATAGGCAAGCAATCGCGCCATCGAAATCCGACTAGCGTCCATACCAAAGATCGGCTCGCCCACAGCACGCAGCGCGCGCGCAAATTCATCGACGTCCCGATCTGCAGGCACATAACCCGCCTCAAAGTGTACCTCGGCCACACGCTGATAATCCTTGCGGATAAATCCAAACAGAATCTCGGCGTAAACACGCCGCGTATATTCGTCGATCCGCCCCATGATCCCAAAATCATACGCGATCACATCACCGTTCGCCGCAACCTTCAGATTCCCTTGGTGCATGTCACCATGAAAAAACCCGTCGCGCAAAGCGTGGTTCAGGAAAAGCTGCAATATCCGCTCGGCAATTGCACGGCGGTCGTGTCCGGCAGCATCCAATGCGGCATTATCGCCAATGCTATCACCCTCGGCCCAATCCAGCGTCATCACGCGGCGACCCGATAGGTGCCACCGGATCAGCGGCACATTGAATCCCGCATCTTCTTGCGTGTTTGCCGAAAATTCCGACGCGGCAGAGCTTTCAAGCCGCAGGTCTAATTCGCCAACAACGACGCTTTCAAAATGTGTAATCACATCCATCGGCCGCAAGCGCCGCGACGATGGTGACAAAAGTTCGATGGCGCGGGCGGCAAAGTAGAACGCATCAATATCCTTGCGGAATGCCTTCTCGATACCGGGCCGCAAAATCTTGACCGCAACTGCATCACCGGTGTCGCGCAGATGCGCCTTATGCACTTGCGCCAGTGACGCAGCAGCGACGGGTTCGGAAAACGACGAAAACAAATCCGACGTCGATTGCCCCAGTTCGCGCAGAACCTCTGCCTTTGCTTCTTCAATCGAAAACGGCGGCAGTTTGTCCTGCAAAACACGCAATTGCACCGCAAGCTCGTCACCGACAACATCGGGTCGCGTCGACAGCACCTGTCCAAATTTGATGTACGCAGGGCCCAGCGCAGACAGGGCGCGCGTCGCGGGCGGCATCGTGACATCACCCTTCAGGCCCAGCCATTGAAACGGCCAAACCAGCGTGCGGAACGTCATGCGCAACAACGGGCCTGCGTCAAACGCGTCCAGAATGACCTTCATCGCGCCTGTGCGTTCCAGCGTAGCGCCCGTGCGGATCAACCGGATAATGTTATGTGGACCGCGCAACGCTAAATCTTCCAGCCAGAATGAAGTGCGGCAACACCCATCGTCATATTGCGATATTTGGCGTTCTCGAATCCGGCGGTCTTTACCATGCTCAAAAACGTCTCTTGGTCAGGAAAATTGCGGATCGATTCGACAAGATACTGATAACTGTCCCGATCACCCGCAACCAACTGGCCCATTTGCGGGATCACGTTGAACGAATACAGGTCGTACGCTTTTTGCATCATCGGGTTTGGCAGTTGGCTAAATTCCAACACCATCAAACGTCCACCGGGGCGCAATACACGGTACGCTTCGTTTAGCGCCTCTTGTGGCCGCGTCACGTTGCGGATGCCAAAACTGATTGTGTAAACATCAAACGAATTGTCGTCGAACGGCAGCGCCATCGCATCGCCAACAACCCAATCAAGGCTGTCTGACAGCCGATCCGCCTCGGCGCGTTTGCGACCTTCAACCAGCATCGGCTCTGTCAGGTCCAGCACAGTTGCGTGCCCCGATCCTGCGCGTTTCAAAAACCGGAATGATATATCGCCAGTGCCACCCGCGACATCCAACAGCTTTTGCCCAGCGCGTGGCGCAAGCCAATCCATCATCGCGTCTTTCCAGATGCGGTGGATTCCAACAGACATCACGTCATTCATCACGTCATACTTGCTTGCAACGGATGAAAACACGCCTTGGACGCGGCCAGCTTTTTCGGTCTCGGGCACTGTTTCAAACCCAAAATGCGTTGTGTCGTCGTTTCGTGTCATCTGGGGTTGCGTCCTTGATCTGTTGCACGAAGTATAAGGTGCTGGGTCGGGCATACAACGACCCACCCCCATAAGGAAAGCATAGCATGCCCGAATTGCCAGAGGTTGAGACGGTTCGTCGCGGGTTGGAACCTGTTCTGGACGGCAACAAAATTGCCCGTGCAGACGTCAACCGCCCTGATCTGCGCTGGCCGTTCCCCGACAATATGGCGACGCGTTTGATGGGGGCGACCATTTTGGGTTTGCGCCGTAGGTCCAAATACATCCTCATTGACCTTAGCACCAAAGAAACGCTGTTGATCCATCTTGGCATGTCGGGCCGTATGCTGATCTCGGGGCATGCGGTTGGCGATTTCCACCACGACCACCCCGCACCTGCCAAACACGATCACGTCGTGCTGCACATGACAGACGGTGTGCGGATCACGTTTAACGACGCGCGCCGCTTTGGTGCGATGGACCTGATGCCAACCCAAGACAGCGAATCTCATTGGCTGATGCGCGATCTGGGGCCAGAACCGCTTGGAAACGCGTTCAACGAAGCTTACCTGATTGGCCGTTTTGCAAACAAAAACACGCCCGTCAAAACAGCGCTTCTTGATCAACGTATCATCGCTGGCCTCGGCAACATCTACGTCTGCGAGGTTCTGTTTCGCGCAGGGATCAACCCTGTCCGCAAGGCTGGAAAAATCAGCGCACAGCGCGTTGGCGCATTGGTCCCGATCATCAGGGATGTCCTCCAAGAGGCGATCGCCGCAGGTGGATCGTCGCTCAAGGATTACCGCCAAGCGGACGGTGAACTGGGCTATTTCCAGCATGGTTTTCAGGTCTACGACAGAGAAGGCGCAGACTGTGTAACCCCTGCGTGTGATACAAAAATCGCGCGAATCGTGCAATCGGGACGGTCAACGTTTCATTGCCCACAATGCCAAAGATAGCTTGAATTGCGCGCCGGACTTGCGCATCACATACCCTAAGAAGCATCCAAAAGGACGTAACATGGCTTATGAAACTATCATTGTTGATGTCGAGGACGGTGTCGCGACAATCACGCTGGACCGTCCTGATGCGCTCAACGCGCTCAACCAGCAGCTTCTGCAAGAACTTTGCACAGCGCTTGAAGACGCCGACGCATCCGACAAGGTGCGCTGCATCATCATCACAGGTAGCGAAAAGGCATTTGCCGCGGGCGCCGACATTACCGAAATGGGCGACAAGTCCTTTGTTGATATGTACTTGGCCAACTACTTCGAACCCGAAACAGCGCGCTTTCAACGCACCCGCAAGCCGATCATCGCAGCCGTCGCAGGCTTTGCGCTGGGGGGTGGGTGCGAACTTGCGATGATGTGCGATTTCATCATTGCCGCCGACACCGCAAAGTTTGGCCAGCCAGAGATTAATCTGGGCGTCATCGCAGGGATTGGCGGCACGCAACGCCTGACCCGCTTTGTTGGCAAATCCAAATCGATGGAAATGCACCTGACAGGTCGTTTCATGGACGCGACAGAGGCTGAAAGCTGCGGTCTTGTCAGCCGCGTCGTTCCGGCAAAAAAGCTGTTGGACGAGGCCAGATCATCTGCCGCAAAGATCGCAGAGAAATCCCAGATCGCCACGATGGCCGCAAAAGACGCGGTCAACCGCGCGTATGAAACAACGCTTGCCGAAGGTATTAATTACGAACGCCGATTGTTCCAGTCGTTGTTCGCATCCGAGGATCAAAAAGAAGGCATGGCCGCTTTTCAGGAAAAACGCGAAGCACAGGTCCGCGACCGCTAGACCCGACTAAGCTTGCCCCAATCCCCGTGCAATCGGATCCCGCTTTTGCGCGCCATGTCCCACGCCAGCACCAGATTGCTGGACAGCACAGGCAGCCCCGTTTGCGCCTCGATGTCTGCGATAACATCCAGCGTGCGCAAATTTGTGCAGGACAAAAACAAGGCGTCAATGCCGCCCTGTTGCGCCAGTTGAACAGCCGCATCCACAATCGAACGCGGCGCAATCCGTGCGACACGCGTCTCGACGGCCTCGTCAAAACTGCCAAAGACGGGCGCGGCGATCCCTGCCAGTTGCAACGTGTCCCTTAACGACGCACTGACCTCGGCGACATAAGGCGACAAAAACCCGATCCGGCTTGCGCCCAGTGCGGCACACGCAGCAACAAGGCTTGTCACAGGTTCGGTCACAACCCCGACACGGCACGCGCCACGCACCAGATCAGCCACAACATCCGCCCCGATCACCGACGTCCCCGACGTGCATCCGTAACCCACCACGTCAAAATCCAATGCGGGTGGGAACAGGCGCGCAGCCTCAGGCAAGTCGTCACGCATCAACGCCAAAGTATCGCCGCTCACCTCCGTCCCGCTGGGTATCCGCGACACATAAAGCGTGACATCGTCCACAGGCAGCAACCGCCTGAAATCATGTTCTATCGTCTCGTCAGGTTGCAACACGATCAGGCCAAGCGTCGCACGCGTCCCGATCCGGTCAGCCAATGCGTAAGGATACGCCATCAGATCACGACCAGCGACCGCGCCGCAAACGGCGATAACCGCTCTGGGCCATTTGCGCGGATCACGATGTTTTCCTCATGCACCATCATCCGCCCGTCCGTGGTTGCCACACCGGGTTCAAGCGTCAGGATCATCCCTTCGGCCAGCACGGTCTGATCTGCCGGAATAAGCGATGGCCATTCGGTCAGCTGCATCCCCAGCCCATGCCCGTACCGCCCCGCATCCGACCCGCCAGCGCCACCCGTTAAAATCTTGTCCATCGCGTGAAACAAATCCGCAGCCGTGGCTTGCGGCTTTGCAATCTCCATCGCGGCGTCAACAGCATCAATCAATGTCGCATGTGCATCCCGCACCTGCTGGTCCGGCACCCCGACAGAGAAATTCCTGTCAAAGTCGCAAAAATACCCGTCATGCACCAACCCTGTGTCCAGCATCAGGACATCGCCCTTTGCCAACGGCACGTCCGTCGCGGGGGATATCACATCATCATACCCGCCAGCACCCGCAGCCCCTGCAAGATACGGCACCCAATCAGCGCCTTCTTCTAACGCTAACATCTGGAATTGGCGAAACACCTGCGACAACGGCACACCCGCCCGCGCAATCTCTGGCACGCGGGCAAAGCTGCGACCCGCAATCGCGCACGCGTTGCGCACGCGGTCAATCTCGGCCTCGGACTTGATCATCCGCAGGTCACGCATAATCCCGCAATCATCCGTCAGCGCAATTTGCGCGCCCACACGCGCATAATCCGCCATCGGCATCCTCACATGCGTCTCGTGACCCATCGGCACCCCGACGCGCCCGCCACTTGCAACTTCTTGCAAGGTCTCGATCAGCAGGCTGACACCGTCGTCGGTCAGATCAGGCGCGCGCCATGTGCGGATATCGTCGATCCACCCGCGCGACATCAACGCCGCACCAATCGACGGGATCACGGCAATCGGCTTGCCTTGCGCAGGGATCACGACAAACCAAGGCCGCGACGGGCTTTCCCAGAACCGCGTCAGAAATCCGGTGAAATACCGCACGTCCGGCTCTGTCGTCACCAGCATCGCGGCCAGTCCGGCGCGTGCCATCGCCGTTTGCGCCCACGCTGTCCGTGTGGCGAACTCTGCGGCGGCAAACGTCATGCAGCAGGGCCTTCGCTCAGAATGCACAGCACACGGCTTTGCGCGTCCATCCCGAACGCTCCATTTGCTTGCAACACCGCCACCAGCCCCGCCCCGCCAGACGGTGACGTCGCCAAATCATGCGTCGCCAACACATCCATCGCAGACGCCGCTTCATCCTCGCTGATCGTGACGAAGTAATCAGCGTCATGTGCCAACCCTTCCATCGCGATCAAGGACGGCTCTTTGCAATCCAACCGCCCCATATCGCTGACAGGCCCGTCGGCAAAGATCACTTTGCCCGCCCGAATGCTTTCACATATCGCAGGCGCAAACACACGCTCGACCACCGTTATAACCGTCGCGTCCCCCCAAACCGCGCGCGCATAGGCTGCAACAGCACCCGCCATCCCGCCAACGCCCGCCTGCAAAAAGATATGCGTGGGCGCATGTTCGACCTGATCCGCAGCCTCTGCGGCCAGTTGCAAATACCCCTCCATCAACCGATGCGGGGTATCCACATACCCGTCCCATGACGAATCAGACAGCAGCGTCCAGCCATTTTTGGCCGCCTCAGCCTGCGCAATTGTCATGCTTGCCGCATAATCTGCACCCGCGCGGACCACTATCGCACCTTTTTGCGCCAATCGTTCGGCAAAGCTTTCAGGCACCGTTGTCGCAATATGCACCACAGACTTTGCGCCAAAAATCGCAGCCCCCGCCGCAACCGACATCCCGTGATTGCCCGCACTTGCGGTGATATACGTCCGGCCTTTCAACGCCTGCCTCAGGTCGCCACCAACAGCAGCCGCATCAACTGCAATCACATAAGCCGCCCCCAGCGCCTTAAAGCTGCCAAGCCCCATCCGGCCACGTTCGTCCTTTACCACAAGGCTCGCGACGCCTGCCGCTTTGGCCAATGCAGGGCAATCCACCAACGGTGTCGGCGCATGCGCTGGGCATTGATCCAGCAGTGCAGCCACGCTTGCAGCTTGTACCGACGGCGCCGGAACACCCGTCTGAAAGCTGCGCTTGCCGCGGTAGGGGTTTGCGATATGGTCCATGCAAAAGGTCTTTCTTTGTCGGGTTACAGCATCTATGCCGCCTGCAAACCCGCGTGTCCGACCCAATTACGACATGATGGCCCGCAAAACAGTACCAGAAAATACGCGTCACGGTGTTGACTTGTGACCAAGCAGCTTTTAGTTGCCAGCACTTAGGTTTCACCCCAACAGTGGGAATACGATAGATGGCAAATACAGCCCAGTCCAAGAAGCGCGCTCGTCAGAACGAAGCACGTTTTACAGTTAACAAAATGCGCCGCTCGCGGATTCGCACATTCTTGCGCACGCTTGAAGAAGCAATCGCAGCTGGCGACCAAGAAGCAGCAAAGACAGCGTTTCAGGCAGCACAGCCTGAATTGATGCGCGGCGTCACAAAAGGCGTCGTTCACAAGAACACGGCTGCACGCAAGATTTCGCGCCTGTCAGCACGCGTCAAAGCAATCGCATAAGCGACATCCGGCACCAAACGCCGCATTTCCAAGACCACAAAGAAGCGCAACATTGTTGCGCTTTTTTTGCGTTTGGCAAACTGGAAAAAAAGTTTCTGTGTGGTTTCAAAGGGGTCAGAGATTCTTTTCGACCAAAGCCAGAGTCAAGCAACACTTTGTATTGTGAACACCGCAAACCCCTTGCTAACTTAGTCATGCGATTCACATCATCCCGGGGGGGACATGGGGATCTTGGCGAAGCGTGACACCTTAAAAACCGTTCTGGTTTTCGGGATATGTCGCGGGGACATTCGTCAGGCTCCATGCGGCGGTAACGGAATTTCACGGGGTTTCCTCGGTTTTCCTTTCTCGACGTACCTGTGGTGAGACTGCCATGTTTGGCACCGTCTCTACCACTGGCCAATCCCCATCAACCGTTTGAACGGACACGCCAAGGCACACGGCCTTGGTCTGGAAGTTTAGGCCTTTGACAACGCACAAGGTACGTGGCGACCCATTTTGGTTGCCTGCTATTCCTGTGCCGTTGGGGTGGCATGAACGTGGTGACACACGTTGCCGGGGCAGGTGACACAGATCGAATAGGGGCAGACCGTTGATGCAAGTTTGGGACGATGTACTTAAGGCACTCAAGACAGGGATAAGCGCGAACAGCTACAAAAGCTGGATTCTCCCGCTCAAGCCGATTGGTCTTGAACGCGGCGTGGCAACATTTGAAGTTCCGACAACGTTTATCGGCAATTATGTCGAACAAAATTTTGGCGATCAGGTGATGTACCAGTTGTCCAAACTCGAACAAAACGTACAGCGTTTAAACTTCGTTGTACCTGCGCGCAACGCGGCCGCATCCGTAGCCAAGCCCGCGATTAAAATCGCCGTCAATGAAGGCTCTGCCATTGATCCGCGTTTTACATTCGACAGCTTTGTGGTGGGCAAGCCCAACGAACTGGCCAACGCAGCCGCCCGCCGCGTCGCCGAAGGTGGCCCCGTCACATTCAACCCGCTGTTCCTGTACGGCGGCGTCGGCCTTGGCAAAACCCACCTGATGCACGCCATTGCGAACGAACTCAAAACACGCAGCCCCGAACTGAACGTGCTTTATCTGTCCGCCGAACAATTCATGTACCGTTTCATCACCGCCCTGCGTGACCGCAAGATGATGGATTTCAAACAACTGTTCCGGTCCGTTGATGTTCTGATGGTCGACGACGTCCAGTTCATCGCGGGCAAGGAATCGACCCAAGAAGAATTCTTTCACACGTTCAACGCGCTTGTGGACGCAGGCAAGCAGATCATCATCTCTGCCGACCGCGCCCCGGGCGAGATCAAGCAGATGGAAGAACGCATCCGCTCGCGTCTGCAATGTGGTCTTGTCGTGGATTTGCACCCGACAGACTACGAACTGCGCCTTGGCGTGTTGCAGACCAAGGTTGCGATCCAGATGGCGCAATACCCGACGCTGACAATCGAAGACGGCGTGCTTGAATTCCTCGCACACCGGATCACCACAAACGTCCGTGTCCTCGAAGGCGCGCTGACCCGTCTGTTCGCCTTTGCCAGTCTTGTGGGCCGCGAAGTAAACCTCGAATTGACCCAAGATTGCCTGTCTGACGTCCTCAAGGCATCTGACCGCAAAGTCACCGTCGAAGAAATCCAGCGCAAGGTGTCAGACCATTACAACATCCGCCTGTCCGACATGATCGGCCCCAAGCGCGTGCGCACATTGGCCCGCCCACGCCAGATGGCGATGTACTTGGCCAAGCAGATGACCAACCGTTCCTTGCCTGAAATTGGCCGTCGTTTTGGCGGGCGTGACCACACCACCGTCATGCACGCCTGCGACAAGATCTCTGCCTTGATGGCGGAACGCTCGCAGATCTACGACGACGTGACCGCCCTGGAGAAGATCGTGCGCAATCGGTCCAAGAATGCGTGAGCATGCCGCCATCCCGGCGAGGGGCCCACAAACGCGGCATCATGCTGTCCAGCAGTTTTCTGGACACGTCTGTTCTGGACAAAGCTGTGGACCAACCGGGGATGACTGGTGGACAGCCAGTTGGTCATCCCCAGCCTCGATCAACAACGAACGCCGCTGTGTGGAAACGGTACGACAACGAGTGGACAACCTCATGTGGTCTGACCAGGCCAAACAACACACTGTCCACAATCCACAGGCCCTACTACCTCCACTACTGATTCCAGCCAAACAAAACAGTTTCAACAACAACACGTGTGGACAGGTCATTCGAGGCAAGCAAGCTTCAATGATCAGCCAGCAAACCTCTTGGCCGTCACAACGGCCCCACGACAACATCAAGACGAACAGGGAGTGCCAACGGTGAAGTTCCGTTGTGAGCGAGATGTATTGGTCGATGCTTTGGGCATCGCCGGCCGAGCAGTCAGCGGTCGAGGTGGCCTACCGGGTCTTTCCGGTGTGCGAGCCGACCTCGAAGGCGACAAGCTCCGTTTGACCGGTAGCGACCTCGATCTGACGATCACGGTCTCGGTGACGGTGTCGGGCGAGAGCGATGGCGTTGCCGTCATCCCCGCCCGTTTGGCGTCAGACATCGTGCGGGCTCTCGAGCCCGGCGCAGTGTCGGTCAGTGCCGAGAACGATGAGCTGCGCATTGCTGCCGGCCGGTCTGACTTCGCGATCCGTTTGATCGCTGGAGATGACTTCCCGCAGATCTCGATGTTGAGCACCGATCCGGTCTCGCTCGATTCTGCTGTGCTCGCTGATGCACTGAACCAGGTGGTTCGCGCTGCGAGCTCGGATGACTCACGTCCGATCTTGACCGGTGTGTTGCTTGCTGCTGAGGCCGATGGCCTTCGCCTGGTGGCCACCGACTCGTACCGCCTGGCGATGCGAGACGTACCCGGAGCGTCGGTTCTTGCTGAAGGCCAGAACGTGCTGATTCCCTCGAAGGCTCTGAACGAGTTGAACCGTATTCTCGGTCACGGCGATCAGGTCCAGCTTCGGCTCGGCGAGCGTGAAGCCTCCTTCGAAGTCGGACCGGTCACGTTGATCACCCGCCTCATCGAAGGTGAGTTCCCGAACTACCGAGGTCTCATCCCGGATTCGCACCCGAACGTGCTGACCCTCGAGCGAGAGAACCTTCTCGACGCTTTGCGTCGTGTGAAGTTGTTGGCTCGCGAAGCCACGCCGGTTCGCCTCGAACTCTCTGACGCTGGTCTCGAACTCGTTGCGGTCACCCAAGATGTCGGTACCGCCCGTGAGCAGATCGAAGGCGACTACGTCGGCTCGCCGTTGACGGTTGCCTTCAACGCCCAATACCTGATCGAAGGCGTCGAAGTGGCTGCCGCTGATCGGATCACGCTGTCGACCATCGATGAGTTGAAGCCAGCGTTGGTTCGCATCGAGGGCAACGAAGACTTCCTGTACCTGTTGATGCCTGTTCGGGTTTCTTGAACCCAGACCAGCGCTGATACTCGAGTGAGCCAGCGTGCTGATCAGACAACTCGAACTCGTCGACTTTCGTAGTTACGAGCGACTCGACCTCCATCTGTCGGATGGTCTCACCGCGATCATTGGCCCGAACGGCGTTGGCAAGACCAACGTGGTGGAGGCCCTCAGCCTCTTGGCCACGCTGAAGTCGTTCCGGGGTGCACCAACCGAGAGCATGGTGCGGCGCGGGGCGGCCAGTGCGGTGGTCCGGGCGGTAGGGGAGCGCGAGGGGCGAGAGGTCTCGATCGACCTCGAGCTGGCAAAGGGACGAAGTCGTGCACAGGTCAACAAGCAGCGGTTGCAACGCAGCCGGGACTTGCTCGGTGCGGTTCGAGTCACTGTCTTCGCCCCCGATGATCTCGCTTTGGTGAAGGAGGGTCCTGCGCTGCGGCGGGATTTTCTCGATGATGTCATCGTTGCCCTCGACCCCAGTGCTGACGGTGTGCTGCGTGACATCGAAAAGATCCTGAAACAGCGCAATTCGCTGCTTCGACAAAGCAACGGCCGGCTCGACGATGCAGCTGAAGGCACCCTGGACGTCTGGGACATGAAACTCGCTGCGGCCGGGGAACACCTGACGATCCGGCGGGAGAACACGCTGGCGCTGTTGATGCCTGGGGTCGCCTCGGCGTATGACGAGTTGGCCAGCGAGGCCAGCGACGTCACAGCGTTCTATGACCGTTCGTGGTCTCAAGACTCCTTGGCCGACGGCGTCGCCGATGCTCGCGACCACGATGTTCGGCGAGGAACCACCTCGGTCGGGCCCCATCGTGACGATGTGTGGTTCCGCGTGAACGGTTTCGACAGTCGAGTCGAAGCATCTCAGGGCGAGCAACGCACGCTGGCGCTGGCGTTGCGTATGGCGGGACACCGCCTCGTGGCCGATCAGCTCGGCGAATCGCCGCTGTTGCTGCTCGACGACGTGTTGAGCGAGCTCGACCCCGATCGGGCTCGCATCTTGTTGGCGACGCTTCCGCCTGGTCAAACCATCATCACCAGTGCGTCGGAACTCCCAGCCGGTACGGTGCCCGATCAGACGCTCAGATACGACGCACGGGGGCCGGGCGGTAGCGGATTCATTCAGTCGTCGAGGGCAGCTGGTGAGGAGTAAGGCATGAAGGACCATCCATCTGCCATTGGCGAAACACTCGAGAACTATCTCGCCTACCTGGGCGCTCCACCAATCCGCACATTGGGCGCCTTGCAGGAGCGATGGAATGACATTGTGGGTCCTGCCCTGAGCGAGCCGACCCGGCCGATCGAGCTGCTCGACGGGGTTCTCGTCATCGGCTGTGACGACGCCACATGGGCATCTCAAGTCGGCTGGATGGAAACCCAGATCATCCGCCGATTCCATGAGCTTTTCCCCGAGACAGAAGTGCGAAAGATCACCGCTCGCATCGGCGCCTGAGCAACACCCACAGGCACCCCCCAACTGCTAGAATTACCGAGCACGATTGTGACGGGACGTATGGACACCGATTCGAATTCCAGCGCTTCTGAAGACTCGTCTTCGCCCTCGGCTCCTGCCGCTGTCGAAGGCAGTTACGGAGCCGATCAGATTCAAGTTCTCGAGGGACTCGAGGCTGTCCGCAAACGCCCGGGCATGTA
>ENA-ORXT01002027-ORXT01002027.1-marine-metagenome-genome-assembly--contig:-NODE-2027-length-25495-cov-5.799827_pt1 | contig 25495 bp, 18 predicted proteins | sample MGYA00237868_ERZ511482 | MGnify/ENA metagenome assembly ERZ511482
TTCTCGACTTCACCAGCACCAGCACCAGCGGCCTTTTTTACGGGAGGCCATGGCGTGGAATCGAGCATGTTGCTGGCGACTGGGCTACAGTCGTTCGAGGCTCGACGGCAGAAGTGGGTTGCATGCACCGTGAGGAATGTCGGCTGCCTCTATTCTGCTCGGACCTACTGGTACTCTCTTGCATGCTCCTGCCCTCTTGGGAGAGGCGGCGTGGGTGCTGCCCGTGGGAAAGCTCCCCGCTGGCTGCTGACCCGAACCTCTCCTCGGGCAACGCAAGCGCGCCGGGACGTCACGCTCCACCTAGGCAGGCACGGTCATTGGGGTCCTCCCGGTGACAGGAGCTCCCCACGCGAACGAGGGTGGCCTTTCATCAAGCGCCATGGGGCCTAGGTTGGTGAACGCTTCGCGGACTCGGCCGCATAACTCTGAGCAAGCAACTCGACGGGCTGTAAAAGCTGGTGCTCGCGTCCGCGCTTGCGCAGACCGGTTTCGATCTGCAAATGGCAGCCGGGGTTGGAGGTGGCGAGGATGGTCGCATTGGTGGCCTCGACGTTGTCGAGCTTGCGGGCGAGCTGTCGTTGGCTTTCCGCAGGCTGCAGCAGGCGGTAGATCCCGGCGCTGCCACAGCAGAAATCAGACTCGGCGAGTTCGATCAGTTCGAGGCCGGGGATGGCACGCAGGATCTCCCGCGGAGGATCGGCGATACCTTGGCCGTGACGAAGGTGACAGCTCTCATGGTAGGTCACCTTGCGAGTTTCGCCGGCATGGGGAGAGGCTTCAGGAGTTCGAAAGCCGGTCTCGGCCAGGAACTCATGGATGTCCTTCAGCTTGGCGTCCCAGACCTCGGCGTTCGCGTCTTCGGGGAAAAGATGCTGGTAGCGTTTGAGGTGTCCGCCACAGCCGCCGGCGTTGCTGATCACGCCGTCGAGTTCGTTCAGAGAAAAAGCGGCCATCAAGTCGCGAGCCGCACGCTTCGCCAGATCCGGAGCGCCGTTGTGGGCGTGGATCGAACCGCAGCAGGCCTGCATGCGCGGCGTGAAGACTTCCCAGCCATTGGCCAGCAGCACGTCGACGGTGGCACGATTCACGCCGGCGAAAGCAATCGACTGAACACAACCGCTGAGCATGCCGACCCGGCCACGTACCGGGACACCCTTGACCGGCACTTCCAGTTCCTTGATGAGACGATCCGACGATGGACCCTCCACCACCGGCGACTGGCCTTCGAGATCTACCATGCCCGGTCCAAAGAGACGCAGGGCATGCGTTTTTCGGAGCAATCCCTGCAGGCCCGAAGCGCGGTACGTGCGCAGTGCCCAGCCGAGCAGACGAAGACGCCGCGGGTAGAGAAAGATCTGGTCTAAAGTGATCCAGCGGATGAGCCGACGCAGTTTGCCGGGGCGGGCCTGTTCGGCCTCAGCGCGCGCGGTTTCAAACAGACTGGCGTAATCGACTCCGGCCGGACAGGCGGTCTCGCAAGCCAGACAGCCGAGGCAGAAGTCCATCTCGTCGGCGAGTTCCTTCCCCATGGAGAACTCGTCATCAGCCACCGCGCGCATGAGAGCGATACGACCCCGCGGGCTGTGCCGTTCCCGGCCCGTGGTGCGATAGGTCGGGCAAGACGGCAGACACATCCCGCAGTGCATGCACTGCTGCAGAAACTTGTAGTCAATGGCCTGAAGCGTGTCGGATGCCATGGATCAGGAGGGATCGAGATCGAAGATCTTGCCGGGGTTGAGCAGGTTGCTCGGATCCAAGGTGCGCTTGATATTCCTCATCAGCGCGAAGCTACCTTCGTCGAACTGACGCTCTAGATACTTCTTCTTCGCCAGGCCCACACCGTGTTCGCCGGTGACCGTTCCACCGAGAGCGATGGCAGCGTCGGCGATCTCGCCCAGCGCCTCGTGGACCCGCTTCATCTCTTCCTCGTCACGCTCATCGGTGAGGATGGTCGGGTGCAGGTTGCCGTCGCCCATGTGACCAAAAGTGCCGACCTGCAACTGATAGCGCCCGGCAATCTCGTTGATCGCCCCCACCATGGCAACGAGCTTGCTGCGCGGCACGGTGACGTCTTCCAGTATGGTGGTGGGACGCACGCGCGCGAGCGCGGAAAAGGCCTGGCGTCGAGCGCTGGCCAACTCGGCGGCTTCAACTTCGCTTGTGGCGATCCGCACTTCATCGGCTCCATTGTCGCGGACCACCTTTTCCATGGCCGCGATCTCTTCTTCCACCGCAGCCGGGTGGCCATCGGTCTCGATGAGCAGAATGGCCCCCGCATCCACGGGGAGCCCGACCCTGGTGTAGTCCTCGACACAGCGCAGGGTCACCTGATCGATGAACTCCAAGGTGCAGGGGATGATCTGGGCGGCGATGATTTTCGATACGGCGGCGGCAGCGCCTTCCATGGTCTGGAAGGAGGCAAGCATCGTCCGTCGAGCCGCCGGACGCGGCAGAAGCCTGAGCAGAATTTCAGTGATGACCCCGAGCGTGCCTTCACTGCCGACAAAAAGGTCCTTCATCGAGTAACCAGCGACGTCCTTGACGCAGGCACTGCCAAGGCGGGTCACGGTGCCATCAGGCATCACCACCTGGATCGCCATGACGTAATCGCGGGTCACGCCGTACTTGAGGCCTCGGAGACCACCGCTGTTTTCAGCGACGTTGCCTCCAATCGTGGAGATCTTCATCGACCCGGGATCGGGCGGATAGAACAGTCCGTGCTCGGCCGCCAGGCGGTCGATGTCAGCGGTGATCACTCCCGGCTGCACGCGGATCGTCAGGTTGGCGGGATCGATTTCCAGCACCTTGTTCATCGCGGTGAGACAGAGCACCAGGCACCCCGGCGAAGGCACGCTGCCCCCGCTGAGCCCGGTCCCCGAACCACGGGTGACTACGGCCGTTTTCTGCTCCCGAGCCCAGGTGAGACAGGCCGAGATTTCAACCACCGACTCCGGCAAGGCGACGGCTGCGGGCAGAGTGCGAAGCTCTGCCGTACCATCGTAGGAATAGGGGATCAGGTCGATCCTCTCAAGGAGCAGACGGTCGCCGAGCACCTTCTCGAGCGTCTCGAATCGGCTGCGGTCAATCTTGTCGGAAGCCATATTGGTCGGAGAGTTGCAGACAGTCGGCAATCGGCAGAATGCCGTCGGAAGGCGTTGCGGCGCTCAGGGAGGCGGCGGCCACGCAGGCTGCAGCCCGCAGGCACTCGGCTACCGTCCAGCCTTCGTGGACACCATAGAGATAGCCAGTGGCAAACGCATCCCCTGCCCCCGATGCACCTGCGATTTTCGCGTTGGGAAAATCAAGCGAAGGTCCGTGGACCACTTCTCCGGTGGCGGCGTCACGCACGTAGGCGCCGTCCGGAAAATGGAGCACGATGCTGCCGTGGCTTGCGTGCCCGCCGATCTCGCCGAGCGCCTCTTCGGCGTTGTCCACCATCACCTCGCGTCTCAGGATCATGCCGGCTTCCAGTTCGTTGAGAAAGAAGACGTCTGCCTCCCGGAGCGAAGCCAAGGCGATTTCGCGCCACTGGGGATGCGGGGTGCTCACGCAGTCCACCGCCGCGATCATGCCCGCCTCTCGGGCCGAGCGAAGAACTCGAGAAGCTCCGGTACTGCCGGCCTCGTCGAGTTCATCCAGGGTGTCGAGCAGCATCAGGTAACCAAGGTAGAAAACTCGGGCCGAGCTGGCAGAAAAATCGAAGGCCGCTTGATCGAGGTCCGCGTTGGCGCCGCGCGCGTGAAAGAAGGTGCGGCGCCCGGTCGCGGCATCGGTCATCACGTCGGTGACCGAGGTCGGCGGACCAGCAATTTTTCGCAGCTGCGTGGTCCCGATCCCGCACGCCTGACAATCATCGAGAATCGACTGGCCCTCCGGGTCGTCACCGACCTGACCACAGGCTTCAAGCTTCAGTGCGGGGTCAAGCCGAGCGAGGTTCTTCAGCAGGTTGTAAGGCCCCCCGCCATTGCACCGTTCGATTTCGGAGATCGAACAGAGCGTGTCCTGCTCCGGCCAGCCATCGATGGTCTTGACCGAATCAATGATGAAGTTGCCTCCCGCAAAGAAGCCGCTGCGCTTGCTGAGGGAACTCATTGCGAGGCGGTCGAAGTGAACTTCCCGGGTGTTCTGCTCGCAGCCGCCTTCGTGAGAAGGTGGCAGGCGTATCCACAGTTCCGGGCTGCCCCAGCCAGCGCCTCCACCCTCTGACGAGCGCGGCTACGACCTTGAAAAGCGCGCCGGGATATCACGCTGCGTCGTGCTGATCGCATGGAATTCATAGCTGCATCTTCACCACCTTACTGCCAGCCTGCGAGTCGAGCGCCGCTTGGTAGTAATGCTGGGCGAGCACGGCTTCTTGCGGAGTGACACAGCCGAAGCGGCCCTCGAGCAATCCCTCTCGCTCGGTGAGATACGCTGCCCACATCTGCTGAATGACGTCGGGGAAACCAACCTCGAAGATGCCGCCGGTGATCGTCTTGAACGGTACGCCAAAGCCAAGATCGACGGAACGCCAGGCCTGCTCCTTGCCGGGATCGAAGAACTCGATGGTCTTCGGTCTCGCCGTGCTGAAACGGACGCCTCCTTGGGTACCGACCGCTTCGAAAAACCAGGTGTTGGTCTCACCGGGTACCAGTCGTTTCATCTCGAAGCGAAGCGGGAAGGAATCCTCTCCCGACCCCTGCCAGGTGTGCACCGTTGCGTTGTCCCAAGTGTCGCAGGCAGTCATGCCGCCCATTCCGTCGGGCCGTTGACCGAAACCTTTTTGAAGTTGGGCGAAAACCCGATTGGGACGCCAGCCGAGTCGGAGCGGCAGATGAAACACATGCATTCCGAGATCTCCCAGCACACCGATTTCTCCGCAGGTCGCGCTCTGGCGTTTCCAGTTCGCCGTCTTGCTGGAATCGAGATCAGAAGAGTGATGAAACCCGCTGACGACTTCCAGGATTCGGCCGAGATTTCCGTCGCGCACGTGCTCGTAGGCCCGCTGTGCTCCGGGCATGAAGGGAAACTCTGAACTGCAGCGCACAAAGGCGCCATGGGACTCCGCCGCCACCGCAATCCGCTCGGCCGCTCCACGATCAATGCCGAAAGGCTTCTCCGCGAGTAGATCCGCACCCGACTCGAGGACATCGAGGTAGAGCTTCTCGTGGAGCTGGTGCGGCACCGCGACGTAGACCACGTCGAGTTTTGCTGCAGCCAGCATCTCGACGTGGGAAGGCCCGCAGTACTCCAGCCCGTCGATCTGCTGCTCGAACCACTCGCGGGCCGCGTCGCTCGGATCGGCCACCGCGACCAGCACCGGCTTCACCGGCATGTCCATGAGAGCGCACCAGCGGGCAAAGCAGCTGGCCATCTCCCGACCCATGAGACCGCCGCCTATGATTCCAACTCGGATCGTTTTCATGACGTGTGGCTGCGGGTTAGGAAATCAGCGCGGCTGCCTCATCGACCGTCGCCCCCTGATGGAGCACTGCCATGAGGGCGGCAGTGATTCCACCCGGTGAATCATGCTGAATGACATTGCGTCCGTAGACAATCCCCGCGACGCCCTGATCAAGGAGGTCGACGGTGCGTTGCAAGATCTTCTTGTCATCGACCTTGCCGCCACCGCGAACGAGCACGGGGACGCCGCCTGCCGCTTCGACGATATCGTGGTAGACCGAGACGTCGTCGGTGGGGTCGGCCTTGATCACGTCAGCACCCAGTTCGACGGCCTGCCGAACCAGGTGCATGATCGCGTCGCGGTCGCCATTGACCGTGTAGCCACCGCCTTTGGCGTTCGGCTTGAAGACGAGCGGCTCCACCATCATCGGCATGCCGTAGTAATCGCTTTCGACTTTCATCGTCATGATGTTCTCGACGCACTGCCGGTGAATGTCGGGCGCATCAGGAAGAACGAACAGGTTCACGCAGACGCAGGCCGCATCGAGACGGACCGCCTGCAGGATCGACTCCTCCAGTGCGATGTTGAAGGGCGCGTCGTTGAGTTCCTTGCCATAGATGTTGGCGGTGTCGGTGCGCAGAACGAGTGCGGGCTTGGCCTTGCCGGGATGAGCCTGCAGATGACAGGCCTGGCCGACGGTCAGCTGGATCGCGTCGGGACTGGCGTCGACCAGAGCATCGATCACCCTTGGCATCGACTCGATCCCCTGAAGAAAGCTCGGCTGGTTGAAGTAGCCGTGGTCGACGGCGACGTTGAAACAACGTCCGGATTCGGCGTTGAAAAGACGGTTGAGGCGGTAGGCTTTCATGTACGGTTCGTGTGTGGTTGGTATGGGCTGCGGTTGAAATCATACACCGAGAAGACGCTCGATCACGACCCGTTCCAGTTCCTCTTTGCTGCGGGCCTCGCGGTGCGGAGGCGAGGTAGTTAGGCCGCCTCTTCAGGGCTCATGTGTTTTTCCGTCCGCGAACCCCGGGCGATGCCCGGGGCTGGATTAGGATGACCCTTCGGGGCGTCTCTACCGTCGAAAATCCTCGACACCCTCCACGAACCAAGTGCCATTGCGCCCAGGCTCGCCCCTCAGCAGAAGTTCCCTACTCCCAATGGCGCTTGGTTAAGCCAAGAATGGCCTTTTTCCAGGAAGGCGGGTCGAGGATTTCGCGACCGAGGTAGGGCGTGGGCCTCCGGACCCGCCGAAGGGAGCGCCCAGCGACCGCCCGCGTTGCCTGCTGCCACGACGGCGGGTCGGGGACGCCCCTGCCCTACCTTATCCTTTGGTTCGGGATTTCCATCCTCTGGCCGGGAACCCCGAGGAGTCCCCTTGACGAACCGCCATTGCCCCCTAGGCAAGGGCGGTCCGCCGGAGCTTGGCAGCTCCGGCTCCCATCGTTCCGACGGTGCGGAACTCCTGCACGGTGGAATGCCAATCCCAGTGCCTTTCTGAAGTGGGAGTGAACGAGGCGATCTCGATTGCTCTTCTTTGCCGCGTTACCCGCCGAAGTCGCAGAGGTTCTCGACGTAGTCCTTCGAGCCGTCGCGGAGCCAGCCGTCGAGCTGGGCCTGTTCCTTGAGCTGCTGGCCTCGCTGACGCTCGACCTCCATGAAGCCACAGCGGGCCTCGGGCAGGGCGCTCATGTCGCCCCAGAGCTTCTCGAACTGGGCGACGGGGAAGACGTCCTCCTGGCCGTGACCCCAGCGCTTCTTCACCTCTTTAATCGTGACGTAGGTGGGGAGCTTCTGGGCGAGTCTCCGGACGGCCTCGGCGACCTTTTGGCGGTCTCGCAGGTCGCCGCGCTCGAGTCCGAACAGACCCAGAAGCGGGTCGATCTCGATCCAGTTGGTGAGCGTGTTGTAGTAGGTGAGCTTGAACTCGTCCTCTTCCCTCGGCATGGCGAGTCCCTCGACCAATCGCGGGACCCCATTGACCCGCGCCAGGCCACCACCGCGGTCCTCGAGGCGGCGCCCGATGACCTCGTAGCTGAGTGCGCCTCCGAGGCGGCGGTGCACTCCGAGCAGGCCCGGATCGAGGCTGGCCCCGAGGGTGTCGATGTTGTGCATCAGGAGCGTCTTCAGCGAGGGCTGCTCCTCGATCAGATCGGCGAGGGTGCCGTTGAGCAGCAGGTTGGGGATCTCGAACCAATGCCCCACCGGGTGAAGACATTGGAGGGGGAGATTGTCCCGGTAGTCGGTGCCTTCACCCGCTTGGCGGGCCCAGCCCATGAGGGCGGTCCGCAGGCTGTCGCGCATCTTCTGGGCGCGCTCGTCGAGGATCTGCTGGGCGACTTCCTCCCACTCGAAGCGGAGGTCGCGGACCATCGGCACCATGCGCAGTCCGATGCTCTGGCCGAAGCTCAGCTTCACGGAGCCGGGGAAGCCGTGGTTGCCGGTACGCTCGAGGAATCCGGAGATCGGGCCGTGGGTGAGGTAGCTGGTCGTGGCGACGTGCGGGGGGAAGGCACCGGAGCTGACTCCGGTGGCGCGGCTCTTGGCGAGGTGCACCTCGAGAAAGGTGCGGTGGCGGTCGGCGAACTTGCAGAAGGGGTGCAGGGCCTTGACCACGCCGGCGCCTTCGGTCCATCGACTGGCGGCCCCGGCGGCGAGCGTGACGACGCCAACTTCACCGGCGGCGAGCGCGGCCTCTCCGGCAGCGCGGTCGGCGGAGGTGACCTCGCTATGATGGACGAGGTCGCCGGGTTGAACGTCTTCGATTACGGACTGGGCAGACAGCCGGTTCTTGCTGAGGCCGATGTGGCCGGCCTTGAGATCGCTCTGGATCTGGCTGTGCTGTTCGGGATCAAATCCGTACTTGGCGAGGAGTTCGTCGAGATCCTCGGCCTGGGTGTCGCCGCCCCCGGTGGAAGGGAAGAGGTTGGCGAAGAGCGGTTCGATCGCCCCGGCGAGGTCGCCGCGCTGCTTGGCGAGTCGGCTGAACAGGGTCATCTCGCGCCGGGTGAGATCTCCGAGGGTGCGGGGGTCTTCCCGGAGCAGGGTTGGCATGACCAGCGGGTAGTAGGAGGTCGGCATGAGTGCCTCGTCTCCCGAAAGGAAGGTGGCGCTGGAGCCGGCGTCGTTGATGGCGAAGTCGTAGACGACGGGGTCCATCGAAAAGGGCAGGCTGTTCTCCAGCGCGCGCTTCTGCTCGATCATGATCTCGAGCAGCCGGTCGCGGGCCTCGTCCTTGCGGGCGGGATCAAAAATGAATCCCATGCCGCCGCCGGACATGCCGCCAAGCATCCAGAAGCCCCAGAAGTCGTCGCCGAACTCTTCCTCGGCCTGATCGATGATCCGTTCGGTGAAGTAGGTGGTGGCCCAGGGGATGATGGTCTGGAGCGGACCAAAGAAATGCCGGGTGGTGAGTTCGCCGAGTTCACGGATGTCGCCGCCGCGCAGGGCGCCGAGGATTTCGTCGAACAGGGCAATGGACCCGGCGCGTCCCTCCCACTCGCGGCCGGAGCGGAGCAGGTACTTTTCGGTGACCATCTCGAGGATGGGTCCGACGTTCTGCGCCATGCCGCCGTGAACGAGGACGAGGCTGTCCTGGAGTTTCTGGCGGGTCTCGTTGCTGACCTGGTCGAGGCCGATGATCTTATGATCGGGGAGGAGTCGACCGCGGCTGATGCCGTGTTCGGGGTCGTCCTCGCCGGCTTCGACGCCGTGGATGACCTTGATCCCGGGCCAGACGCCGCCGCTGTCCTGCCAGCCGCCGCCGGAGCCGCCGAGCCATTCGCCGAGGATGGCGCGGGCGGCGACGAGGCGGCGATCGTCTTCCGCGAGCGGGCCGTCGAGACCGGCGGTCTGGCCGGTGGCGCGCATGGCGGCGGCGACCAGGGCGCCGAGGAGGTTGGTGGAGACCGCGAGGCGCGAGCCTTTGGGGATGCCGTTGACGGAGCTGACCATCTCGATGCCGAGGCCTTCGCGCCAGGTGAGCGTGGCGAGGAGATCTTCGAGGCGCTGGCCGGAGCCTTCCATGCCGATGGGGACGATGCCGGCAGCGATGATGGCGGCTTTGAGCAGGCCGAGGTAGTCTTTCGCGAAGTCGAAGACCTCGTCGATGCTGGTGATCTCGGAGACGACGCCGAGGTCGGTGCTGGCGAGGCGGATGACGGGTTTGTCGATGATCCGGAAGCAGGCCTCGATGGGTGGAAAGGGTTCGGCGTCGCGTCCGCGCACGGCGAGATCGACGGAGATGTTGAGGACGCGTGCGCCTTCGGGGAAGTCCATCCCGAGGAAGAAGATGTCGCTCCACGCGGAGTGCGAGAGGTCCATGCGGACGGCGGTTCTCTCGTGCAGAATGGGCGCGTTCTCGCCGGCGGCGGGAATCATTTCCTCGCGAATGCGAAGCGGGTGCGCGAAGGCGTCGCCGGTGCGGAACATCCACTGGTTGCCGCGCACCGAGCGCACGCTGGAGCGGACCTGATCGGCGAGGTTCTGCAGGCCGAGCTCGAAGTAGCCCTTGGCGAGTGCGCTGCAGATCGTGTCGGTGGGCTGTTCGCCATCGGGGACGGCCTCGAGGAAGTCGTCGATCGCTTCCTGAAAGCGGCGTTCGAGGAGCTGGGAGCAGCCTTCGTAGGGGATCAGTCCGAAGTGTCCGTCGGCGAGGAGGCGCGGGAGGTGGAAGCGGTGGATCGCGTAGAGGAAGAAGAGGGCGCGGACCCGTTCGTAGAGGTTGTCGCTTTCCCGGCGGAAGGCGTCGAGGGCGTCGCACTCCTTCAGCAGCGAGGTGGCGTCGAGTCCGGCGACGGCGTCCTCGAGGGAGGTGTCGCGGAGGGTGGAATCCGCCGCGCGGATGATGGAAACGAGCCTCGAGTCGGCCATGTCGGGAGTGGTCGGAATGGAGAGGGCCCTAGCGGGGCGAGGTCTGCGAGTGGGCGAGAAGTTCGACGAGTCCGGTGAGGAGTTCATCGCGATTCTTGCCTTCCATGGCGAGGGCGATCTGCGCCATGAGAATGCCGTACCGCGCCTCGAGGTCGTAGCGGCGTCCGCTGAGGTGGGCGGCGAGGTAGCGTTCCTCGCGGGCGAGCTGGTCGAGGGCGGGGGTGAGCTCGAGTTTGTCACCGGCGTTCGCGGCTTCGTTGGCGGCGAGGATTTCCATGACGCGGGGCGTGAGGACGTGCATCCCGAAGAAGCAGAGATAGTGGCCCTCGCGGAGGCCGGGGGTGAAGAGCGTCTGCTCGGCCTGGGTGGGAGTTGGTTTCTCGACCACGCGTCGCACTTCGAAGAGTCCGTCTCTGCCCTCGAAGCGGCGTCCGCCGATGGTGCCGAAGAAGGGCAGCTTGCTCTCGTGGGTGGGAGCGACGGCGGAGACCGCGCAGCCCTGGCGGTCGGCCTCTTCGACGAGCAGTCGGGCGCAGGTGCTGCCGGCCACTTCGGAGACGTAGAGGTGATCGCTCACCATGAGCAGGAAAGATTCGTCGCCGGTGAAGGCGCGGGCGCGGAGGACCGCGTCGCCGTAGCCGCGGGGTTCATCCTGCTCGACGAACTCGAGCCGTTCGCCGAGGTCGCCGGCGGCTTCTTCGAAGACGGCGGCGTCACCGGGCCGGATGACGACCGCGACTTTTTCGATGCCGGCGTCGGCCGCCTCGCTGAGGAGTACGTGAAGCACGGTGCGGGTGTTGCCGTCGGGGTCGACGACGGTCTGGAGAGGGATTTTCCGCTGCCTGGGACCGGCAGCGGCGATGACGGCGCGCGTGGTTTTCACTGGGGCGAATCATGGCCCGAGTCATGCAGGAACCAAGTGGAAACTTGCGCAAGGGCCCCGCTCTCGCTGGACAGCCTGAGTCCTGCTTCTAGGGTGGCGCCGATGAACCTCCTGAGTGGCAGCATGTTTCTGGGCCGATTTTTCGGGATCAACGTGCGCCTGCACTGGACGCTGTTCTTCGGGGTGGCGTTTCGGATGCTGTGGTTTCTGGACGGGAAGGAGCTTGATGGGATGGCAGTTGGCATGGCGGTGGCGCTCGTCGTTGCGATGTTCCTGAGCATTCTGGCCCATGAGTTTGGTCATTCGCTCACCTGTCGTTTCGTGAAGGGCCGCGCGGACGAGATTCTGATGTGGCCGCTGGGCGGCCTGGCCTTCTGTCGTCCTCCGTATCACCCGACGGCGCACCTGCTGACGACGATCATGGGGCCTATGGTGACGGTGGTCCTCTGGCTTCTTTTCGCCTATGTCATTCCCTCGCTTGGGGTCGTGCCGGCCGGACCGTTCCTGGAGTTGGTTCTTTGGGTCGGGCACTGGAACTTCTTCATCCTCTGCTTCAACCTCCTGCCTGGTTTCCCCATGGATGGAGGCCGGATCGTCCGCGACGTGCTCTGGCATTTCATCGGGTTCGAGCGCTCGACACTGATCGCGGTGACCCTCGGGCGCATCACGGGCTTCGCCATGATCATGTCTGGTCTTGGGTTTCTCGATTTCCTGCCTCTTCCCAGCATCCTGACCGGCTCGGGCTGGCTGGTGATGATGGGAGCAATGGTGCTGTGGTCGAACATGAGCATGGAGCGGGTCTTCGGCGGGGAGGGATCCGGAGAAGTCGGCTACTCGATGAAGGACCATGCCAAGCAGGCGAAGCGGAAGGCTGCCTTTGCCAGGAAGCTCAAGGAAGAAGGCGAGATCGCTCTTCACGAATGTGCGACCTGTGGGGCGACGGAGATCTCGGACCCCGAACTCGAGTTTCGGGTCCATGTCGATGACGAGGAGTACTGCGAAAAGCACCTGCCCGGATCGTAGTTATGGGGCTCCGTCTGGCGGAAGCGCCGAGTGATCGCTTCGCGTTGCGTGCAGCCGCGACGGCGGGTCAAGGATGCCCCGCCCTACCTTTGATTCCAGCTCCGGGCCGCGAGGTGTCGCGCCGTAGTAGAGAACGGGACTGCTTTCCTTCGCCGCGTCGATGACGGGGGTCGCCAGTGTCGCGGCTGCGCCGCAGGCGAGGAAGACGACGACAAAGATTTTGATGGTTCCTTCTCGCATGAACGGGACTTTTTCTACTCGGCGAGGACGGCGACGTGAGCAGCGACGGCGGCGGCGAGTCCTTCAAGGGAGTAGCCGCCTTCAAGAACGGAGAGCAGGCGGCCTTCGCCATGGCGCAGTGCGAGATCGCGGAACAGCCTGGTCATCTCGGCGAAGTCCTCGTCGCGCAGGCGGAACTGCCCCAGCGGGTCGCCTTCGCGGGAGTCGAAGCCGGCGGAGAGAATGATCAGGTCGGGGGCAAAGTGGTCGATCGCGGGGATGACGTCGTCGCGGACGACATCGAGAATTTCCTTGGGGCCGGACCCGCCGGGAAGGGGGCGGTTGAGGATCCCACCCGCCCCGGCTCCCTTGCCGGTCTCGCTGGCGGCACCGGTCCCCGGGTACCAGGGTGATTGATGAGTGCTGGCATAGAAAACGGCCGGGTCCTCCTCGAAGATCTCCTGGGTGCCGTTGCCGTGGTGGACGTCCCAGTCGAAGATCGCGACCCGTTCGACACCGTGAACCGCGATGGCGTGACGGGCGGCAAGGGCGACGTTGTTGAACAGGCAGAAGCCCATCGCGATCGATGAGCAGGCGTGATGACCGGGAGGACGAACCGCGCAGAAGGCGGTGGGGCCGCCTTGGCCGGAGAAAAGATGATCGACTCCCTCGAGGGTGCCGCCGACCGCCTTGAGAGCGACGTCGTGGGACTCGGCGCTGACGGAGGTGTCGCCCGTGCTCAGCTGCGCGGCGCCTGCCTCGATTTCCCGGGCCACGAGCTGGTGGTAGGCGCGGGGGTGACAGCGCTCAATCTCTCCATCCGTGGCGGGTCGAGCCTTGAGCGATGCCACACCCGGTATTTCGGCAGCGTCCAGGACGCCCGCCTTGTGCAGTCCCTTGCCCACGGCGCGGATGCGGGCGGGCGATTCCGGATGTCCGGCGCCGGGATTGTGGGCCGAGAACCGGTCGCTGTAGAGAAGACCGAAGGACATGGATCGGTGAATTATTGAAGCCCCGGCGTCTCAACCGAAGGATCGGCTTCCTCCATGTTCCCTCCGTCGACGACGAGCCAGGTTTCCTGGACAAATTTGGTGATCCGGACGCAGCGGCGGGATTTGGTCGAGGCGTTGTAGGATATCTCCACGACGGCGGGAATCGGCACCGTCGCCCCGTTGGAGCCGACGCGACGCCCGATGGCTTGCCTGAGCTTCTTGTCGAGCTTGCTGTCTCGATTCACGAATCCGTAGAAGTGAAAGGAGTCGGTGGGGTCGGCGATCTGATAGCACTGCCAGAGCTCCGGATCGCTGAACTCGAAGTTGTAATAGGAATTGGGGACGAGAAAGCAGCGGAGTTGGATCGGTTCCGTACTCTTTTCGATTTGAATGACGTCCCAGGGTTTTTGGGAATAGCCGACGAGGGATTCCCAATCGATCGCGTAGCCTTTCTCCTGGCGTCGCAGGGCGATGAACTGCTGCGGGCTCCCCGAGCCTGCCTCGCGATGGGTCTGGATCGCGAACTCGTTCTTGCCCTGGACCAGATAGAACTGCCGGTCGATGAGGGCGCCGATCCGCTCGAATCGCGTTCCGGGCCGTGCGTAGTATTCGGCCATCAGAGGACGGACCCGTTCCGGATCGAGAACGTACTGAGACCGTGCCTCGACCGTGGCGGCTTCGGAGTAGCTGTGAAGCAGATGGTCGATTTCCAGCGCGCGGGTCTGGTGGAGATTGGCCGGAAAGGAGATCGCGACCATCCTCGGCGCGGATTCCTTCCCGGGAGGGATGGCAGTGACTTCCACGGGGTTTTCCGGGATGGCCTCGGCCTCGGCCTTGCGCGCTGCGGCGGCGAGTTCGTTGTTCCGGATTCGCTCCTCCACCTTCTCCCCGATTTCGAGAACGGTGTCGTCGTCAGGGCCGGTCTCCGAAATCTCCAGCACTTCCTGGCCGGGGAGCATGTTGTTCCGGCCCTCTTTGAAACCTCCGCCTCCGCCGTGGCTGCGGTCGCGATCGAGGGCGACGCTTTTGACGGTCTTTCCCTTCTTTTTCGAGGCTTCGGCGGCAGCCGGCGTGCCTTTGATTTTCGCCACGAGGCCGGGGACGAGGAAGGCGATGGAGAGCAGAAGCGGGATCCCGACAGCAGCCGCAATCAGGATCTGGTTGCGCTTTTGCCGGCGCTTGTATTCCAGATACAACTGGAATTCCGGATCATTCATGTTGGGCTCGGGAGTGGCCATCGCTGTTGGAAAGTACGGGGCTGCCGAGAGAATGGCAACCGCTTAGCCTTGGGGAAATTCCTGAGCCAGTCGGCGGTAGAGCTGCTCAAGAGCGGAGACCTGCTCGGCGGAATCAAAGAGTCTCTCGACTCGCGCCCGTCCCGCTTCGGCCATCGCCCGGCGCTGGTCTTCGCTGGCGAGAAGTCCGAGCGCCGCTTTCGCCAGCGCGGGGGCATCTCGCTCTTCCACGAGGAGCCCGCTGACCCCATCTTCAATGGCTTCGGGAATTCCGCCGTGACGGGTCGCGCAGGTGGGAAGTCCCATCGCCATCGCCTCGAGCATCGAGTTGGGCACGCCTTCCCTGTCCCCTCGACTCGTAGTCTCACTGGGGTGGAGGTAGAGATGGGCGTGATCCATTTCCTCTCGCAGTCGGTCGGTGCCGAGAAAGCCGAGAAATTCGACCTGGTCCGCCACGCCCAGTCTCGCGGCGAGGGCTCGCAGTTCTTCCTCCATTGCTCCCTGCCCACAGATCGCGAGTTCGGCCTGAGGATGAATTCGAACGATTTCCGCAAAGGCCGCGATGGTCGTGGCGAGTCCTTTTTTCGAAACCAGACGCCCGATCTGAAGAAGACGCCATCGTCCGTTGGCGGGTGTCCGGCGTTCCGAGAACGGCCATTCGGAAAGCGGCACCCCGGTTCGCTGAATCCCGATCTTCGAGGGATCGCTGCCAAACGCGAGAAGCTGTTCTCGGAGTGAATCCGAACGCGCCACCACGAAGTCCGCTGCTTCCAACACTGCGGTCGTGGCTTTGCGGAACCCCGCTCGGCACGATCCCTCGACGGCCGCGTCCGACCCGTGGAAAGACACCAGCACCGGAACCCGGCAGCGCCGGATCAATGGCAGCAGGCTGGCCGCTACGTCGCCGAGGTAGATATGAAGCAGGCAGGCCTCGCGCTCCTCCAGGGTGCGGAGAATCTGCTCGACCTCGCCCGTCCACGAAGGAACCGGGTGGCCCAGAATCTGCCGGTGCCAGACCCGTCGCACGCCTCGCAGGGGCGGCTTCCCGGTGAGGACGATATCCTCATTTGGAAATGGAAAGGCCGCCTCGTGATTGCGGCGGCGCGTGATCACCAGTGAGCGGTGCTCCTTCAGGCCCGCTACCTGGCGGTAGACGTGATGCATTTCCTTCGGAAGAAATTCACCGCAGAACGATGCCACGACGGGTCGCGGGTCGGCTTTCGGCGGGATGGAACTTCCTTCGTGCACTCTTGTCTTTTGGGTCGTCGTAGACAAGAGGTGCCAATCGGCAAGGTCAACGCCGAAGACGCAATGGACTACCTCGAAGAAGCACGCGCCGTCATCGGGCGCGAGATCTCGGCCATCGGCGCCCTCTCCGAACGGCTCGACGGGAGCTTCGAAGAAGCCGTGCGGCTTCTGCAGGGCACTCTCGATGCCGGCGGTAGACTTCTCGTCGTGGGCGTCGGCAAGTCGGGCAACGTCGGGCGCAAGCTCGCCGCCACCTTCAACAGCACCGGCGCTCCCTGTGTGCTTCTCAATGCCCAGGACGCCCTGCACGGAGACCTCGGTGTCGTTCGCCCCGGTGACGTCGTCATCGCGATGAGCGCCAGCGGCGAGACCAGGGAGCTCCTCGACCTGCTTCCCCATCTCAAGTCTGTTCCGGCCCGCATCATCGGAATCACCGGTGGCCTGAAGTCGTCTCTGGCCCGCACCAGCGACGTCGTCCTCGACGCCGGCGTCGAACGCGAGGCCTGCCCTCTCGATCTCGCCCCCACCTCCAGCACAACGGTCATGCTCGTGCTCGGTGACGCCCTCGCCATGGTCCTGCTCACCGCCCGCGGCTTCGAGGCCGCCGACTTTGCACGCCTGCACCCCGGTGGCAGCCTCGGCCGCGCCCTGCTGCTACGCGTGTCCGACGTCATGCGGGGAGAGGCGTCCTACCCCACCGCCGGGCCCGACGATCTCATCAGCGACGTTCTCGCACGCATGACCGAACTCCGCTGTGGCGCTGCCGCCGTCTGTGACCCGAACCAAAAGCTTCTCGGCGTGTTCACTCACGGCGACTTCGTTCGGGCCTATCGCAAGAATGCCGAGGTCGGGGGCGCCCCCGTCGGCGCGCACATGACCGCCGATCCCGTTTCCATCGCGCCTGACAAGCTGGCCGCTGAAATCCGCACCCTTCTCAAGGAACGCCCCGTCGATGACGTCGTCGTGGTCGATGCCGAAGGCCGCGCGTGCGGTCTCGTCGACACCGTTGATCTCGGACGGCTCGGCATCTAGAACTACCCTTCCGCCATGAGCCGCTCCTCGCTTCCAGAAGAACCTCCCGATGGCGAATCCCGCCGTGAGAAGCTGTGGCGGATCATCTTTCAGTCTGACACCCCCTCGGCCAAGGGCTTCGACGTCGCGCTGCTGATCCTCATCGGCCTCTCCGTCCTCGTCGTCATGGTCGAAAGCATCGATCACTTCGACGTCGAATATCACCGCTTGTTTGTCGCGCTGGAGTGGATCTTCACGATCATCTTCACGATCGAATACATAATGCGGATCTGGGTAGTCCGCCAGAAGCGGCGCTATATCTTCAGCTTCTTCGGCATCATCGACCTGCTTTCGCTGCTGCCGACCTACCTCTCCCTGGTCTTCGCGGGCACCCAACATCTGCTCGTCATCCGGATTCTCCGGCTGCTGAGAATGTTTCGCGTGCTGAAGATGGCCCGGCACATGGGCGAGGCCAACGTCCTCTACAACGCGATGCGCGCGAGCATCCCCAAGATCACGGTCTTCCTCGTCGGTGTCCTCGCCATCACCATCATCGCCGGCACCGTCATGTACCTGATCGAGGGAGTCATGAAGGAGACCCCGGGCTTCAGCAACATCCCCGAAGCGATCTACTGGGCCATCGTCACCATCACCACCGTCGGCTACGGCGACGTCACTCCCTTCACCGTCTTCGGCAAGATCATCGCCGGGCTGATGATGCTGACTGGATACGGCATCATCGCCGTGCCCACTGGCATTATGGCTGCGGAACTGCATCGAGAGCTCGCCGAGGTCGCCATGGACACAAGGGTGTGCGATGAATGTGGTCTCGAGGGGCACGATCCCAAGGCCCGCTACTGCAAGCACTGCGGAATGAAGATCTAACGCGCTTGTTACCAGAACGGGCCCCGCTTCGACCAGGCGTTGACTGACCACAATCGGATCAGATCCGGATGGCCGAGGAAAGCGAACAGAAACACAACCGGCGGCCAGCCCCCTGCAGAGTCCTGCCGCCAGGCGATCTGAATTAGCGAGAGAGGAAGTCGCTCAAGGCCGTCAGTTCGACGTCAAGACCCCGGTCCCAGAGATCGTTGTGGCCCGCGTCCGCGATGAGGTGGCGTTCTTTCGGCCCCGGGTGGGCATCATGCAGCTTCCTGCTGTGCCGTGGAGAGATGAGCCTGTCTTCGGAGCCGTGCAGGATGAAGAGCGGCTCGTCGACCGAGCCGATTTTGCCAAGGTTGTCGAAGCGGTCGAAGGGGACGACCGGCACTTTGGTCGCCACGGTGAAGGCGGTCGCGAAGGGGCTCTCGAGCACGAGGGCGTGCGCTTTTCGCCGGAGAGCGAGTTCCACCGCGAGCCCCCCGCCCACCGAGCGGCCCCAGATGATGATCTGCCCGGGGTCGTAGCCGAGTTCGATCGCGCGTTGATAGAGTCGCTCCCCATCAAGGTAGCAGGTCGCCTCCTTCGGGGATCCTTTCGAAAGGCCGTACCCGCGGTAGTCGAGAGCGAGAACCGACCAGCGGCGGGCGCGGAACTCCATGAACATGGGGTCGAGCTGTCCGAGGTCCTCGTAGTTTCCGTGGAAATGAAGGACGACATATTCCTCGTTCGGTGCCTTCAGGTATCGCGTGGCGATTTCCTGCCCGTCGCCGGATCTGAGAAGCTGAAGCCCCGGCAGGTGCTCGCCATAGCTTGAACCCCGATAGGGAAAGATCAGCTTCTCGGATAAGGTGCAGGCGCCCACGAATAGAATTCCGTAGATGACAGCGAGCGACCGGAAAATTCTCTTCCAGGAGAACTCGCCGATCAGAAGCTTTCTCCAAGGGATCCGCATGAAGGGAGGATACCGCCCCGTGGGCGAGAATCATAGAACAAGTAGAACGAGAGCAGACCCATCGCCGTGCAGGGGGGGCAGCGTTTCGCCGCCGCCACGGCCTCATACGGGAAGTCCTCGACCCAAGTCATGCGGAACTGGTGGAAAAACGAACCGCATCAGGTTGATTGCCACCATGAAGGTTCTCCTCGCTTCCGTTCTCCTGCTGCTCGCCGCCGCAGCTGATCTACCGGCCGCGAGCCGGCCGAATCTCGTCGTCATCTACACCGACGACCATGGCTGGCCCGACATCGGCTGCCAGGGGATCTACGACGATCTCGAGACCCCGCATATCGATGCCCTCGCCGGCTCCGGAGTCCTTGCCACCAACGGCTACTCGACCGCCCCCCAGTGCGTGCCTTCCCGCGCCGGACTTCTCGTCGGTCGCCACCAGAGCAAGTTCGGCCTCGAGTCGAACCCTGATCCTCTCGACGGATTCAACGCCGAGCAGACCATCGCCGAGCGACTCAAGGGCGTCGGATACGCCACTGCCCAGATCGGCAAATGGCATCTCGGTCCGTTCAGTGAGATCACCGACCACGGCTTCGATCAGGTCTTCTACCGGGGCGGCGAATGGGCCAACGTCAGTCTTGAAGGCGAGGACCGCCCGGCGGGGCATCAGCCGAAGCCCAGCGGATACCATGTCATCAATGGCGGCCAGGCCGCGCGCTCCCTGATCCGTCGCTACCACGCCGAAGCGAAGCCCTTCTTCCTCTACTTCGCACCGCGTGCGCCTCATGTCCCGCTCGACGCCACCGCTGAACTTCTGGCGCGATTCCCCGGCCAGATGCCCGAGCGCCGTCGCCAGGCTCTGGCCATGATCTCCGCCATCGATGATGCCGTCGGCGAAATCGTCGCCGGCCTCGAGGAGACCGGCCTCACGGGCGAGACCCTTGTCTTCTTCATCGGCGACAACGGCGCCCCGCTCAAAATCCACAAGGCAGACACGCCCGGCGGCGGCCCCGGCTGGGACGGCTCGCTCAACGCTCCCTTGAACGGTGAGAAAGGCATGCTCTCGGAGGGCGGCATTCGCGTGCCCTACGTCGTTTCCTGGCCGGGAACCATCCCCGGCGGCCAAGTCTACGACCATCCGCTTTCCTCCCTCGACGTTGCGGCCACGATCGCGGGTCTCGCCGGGCTTGGCGACACAGAGCAGTTGGACGGGGTCAATCTGATCCCCTTCCTCAGTGGCGCCGAAAAGGGCGCTCCCCACGACCTCCTCACCTGGCGATGGGTCTCCCAGGCTGCTGCCCGCGAAGGACGCTGGAAACTCCTCATCGGGGGTGACCGCGAGTACCTCTACGATCTCGAAGCCGATCCCGGCGAGACCGCCAATCTCATCCGCGAGCATCCCGAAGTGGCCTCGCGGCTGCGCAGGAGTCTCCGCGAGTGGAGTCAGCAACTGAGCCGTCCGGGCCTGCCCAGCGGAGAGATGTCCGACGTCTGGGCGAACTACTTCGACTTCTACCTCGACGGAAAACCCGCGCCGCCGCATCGTGCCGCCAAATCCGCTGCACCGGCCGCCGAGGACGGACTCCGCTCCTGGATCCTTCGCGGCGGCAAGATGCAGGACGTCGCCGGAGCGCTGTCCATCACTCCGGCAGGCAGGGGGCGGGCCTTCCTCGCTCGGAGCGGGATCAAGTGGAACGGACCGTTCGAAGCGGTCGTCGAATTGCAGTCCGAGGAGGCCGGTCAGGTCGACATTTCCTGGCGCACCAGGGAGCAGAGGGATTTTGTCCCCGGGCAGGTCGCCACCGTCGAGATGAAAGGCGAGCCCGACTTCCAGACCATCCGCATCAAGGTCCCGGCCGAGGGCGAGGTCATCCACCTGCGGCTCCTCCTCCCCTCCGGAAAGAGCGCGCTGCGTCTCATCAGCCTGGAGGACGGCGAGAGGACCGTTCACTACCGCTGAAAGGGCGACGGCCGTCGACACCGCCTCCCGCTTCGTAGAGGGTGAGCGATGCCGCATCACCAAAGGATGAACTTGCGAAGTAGGGCATGAACCTCGTAAAGGGATCCCTCTCCATGAAAGTCCGACGAATTCTTCTCGTGGTCCTTGCGACCGCCCTGCTCTTCGAGCTTTCTCTTCAGGTGCTTTCCTTTGGCAACTTCCTGCGCCTTCGTTCGTCTGCCTCGGATTCCAACGAGCGCGAGGAAGGGACTCGCCTCGCACTTTGCGTGGGTGACTCCTACACCTACGGCTACGGGTCTTCCGACCCGAGTGCCCACAGCTACCCAGCCCGGCTCGAGGTCGCGCTCGAGGAGGGCACCAGTGAAGCTTGGAAAGTCGTCAACCTCGGCTGGCCGGGCAACAACACCGAGCAGATGGCCGCGACGATCGCCCCGCACCTCCATCAGCCGGCGGACCTCGTCGTCATCCTGGGTGGAATCAATGATCCGTGGAGCGATCCTCAGCCCTTCGACTTCGATTCTGTGACCGTCTCCGATGCCGACTCCGGCGAGACCTCCGCGAGCCCGCCTTTTCGCTGGGAACTTCGGACGCTCCGTCTCTTCCGCACCGGGACGCAGCACAATCCCTACCAGAGTACCGATGCCGGAAACGAGCACGATCCCTCGGCGACCGCTCCTTCCCTCGAGGAGTCCCAGCCGGAGAAGGAGAAGGCCGAGCCGGAACTCCCGGCGGAGTCGCTCTCGGAGCAAGGCTGGCGCCTGGCTCTGGAGGACCAGAACTTCGAAGCGGCCGCTGCCGTCTTTGAGAGCATCCCTGCGGGGGATCCGAGCCGATCTCCCGGCCTCTGCTTCTGCTACACCGCGCTTCAGCAGCACGACCAGGTCGATGATGAGCTCGAGCTGCTCCGTGAAGCTTTTAAGAAGGACCCGTCCGAGAGCAACGCGGCTGTCCTCATCAACTGTCTGACTTTTGGTCACCGCAACGGCGAGATCGTCGAGTGGGGGAAGAACTTCGCGGAAGACTACCCCACCCATTTCGGCATTGCCTACCGGTATGGCCTGGCCTTGCTCCACGCGGGCAGCGGGGAGGAATCACGAGACTGGTTCGACCGGGCTCGCGACCTGCTCTCCGAGGATGAAGTCTCCCAGTCCGATGCCCGCTGGTTCTGGACCAACCGCGCCATCGCTTACGGAGAACACAGCGGCCTCTCGGCCGATCCCGAGGAGATGTACTTCTCCGTCATCTCCTCCTACCTCGCCGGCAAGAGCGAGGGCGAGACCCAGCAGTCTCTGCTCTCCATGGCCCCCTACACCACCGAGGAATCGTGGAAAGGCGCTCTCGCCCGTGTGTCCATGACCGAGGAGCAGAAGACTGCTCTCAACAAGCTCTATGCCAGAAGCGAGGGCGACACTCTTGCCGAGGCCGTCGGTGCAGCGACGAGGGAGAACTACGAAAACATGGCTCGAAGAGCGAAGGCAACCGGCGCGGTCGTGCTGATTTGCACCTACCCGTTTCGCAACGAGTTCCTGGAGACAGTGGGCAAGGAAGCTTCGACCAGGACCAAGACGTTTTTTCTGCGGGTCGATGACGACTTCGAGCGCGCCCTCGCCCTGAACGACTTTAAGAAGGAGACGCTCTTCGTTTCCGACGGTCACTGCAACGACGCGGGATATCAGCTTCTCGCAAACCTCATCGCCGAGAAGGTGATGCCTGCTCTTCTCGATCGCAAAACGCCTTGAAACGCATCCTCTCCATCGATGGCGGCGGCGTGCGCGGAGTTTTCTCTCTGGAGATTCTCCGGCGCATCGAGTCGATCCTCGCCGAGCGCTCCGGTCGGGGTTCCGACTTCGTTCTCGCTGATCACTACGATTTCATCGGCGGAACCAGCACTGGGAGCATCATCGCCGCTTTCCTCTCGCTCGGGCGACGCGTCGAGGAGATCAGCTCGTTCTACTTCGACCACGCCCCCGCCATCTTCGAAGTCAAGGCGAGCGCCGCCCTCGTGCGCACCCTCTTCGACGGCGAAGTCCTTGCCCGGGCTCTGCAGAAACAGCTCGATGATGGAACCGGGGAAGCCCTCCATCTCGGCTCCGGGCGGCTCCGAACTCGCTTCGCTGCCATCGCTCGAAACGCCACCCGCCATGACACTCACGTTTTCGCGAATTTTTCCGAGGACGGCCTTCACCTCCCCCTGTGGCAGATTCTGCGGGCCAGTTCGGCGACCCCGAGCTTCTTCGGGCCCGAGATCATCGAAGGCGACGAATACGTCGATGGCGGAGTCGGAGCCCACAAGAATCCCGCCTTCGCCCTCTACCTGCTTGCCACGGCTCTGGGGGGCGGTCTGGAGTGGCCCGAGGGCACCGACGAACTGTCGCTCACCTCGGTGGGGACGGGAAGGGTGAGCGCGCGATACCCGCTCAAGCCGGTTCTGGCGCTGAACCAGATCGATGCCGCCCTGCATGGGCTTCGTGCCATCACGGATGCGACGGTTTCCCAGGTCGACGAACTGTGTCGGCTGTTTGGTGAATCGAAATTTGGACCGGCGCCTTCGGGCGAGTGGCGGGGACGACCTTCGCAGGGGCGATTCTCCTACCTTCGCTACGACCATCGATTTACCGAGAAGCAGGAGGCTGCGTCCTGCAAAGCGACCCGCAGCAGCAAACCCTTCGGGGTGGCAGACTTGAGGAACCTGATGATCCTCAAAGGCATCGGCATGGAGTATGCCGAGGCCACCGTTCTTCCGGAGCACCTGGACTTGGTCTGAATCGCGGCAGTGTGCATCGCGTACGCATCGTCGCGGTCTTCGAAGAGCTTTTCGTTTCCGGTGAATGACTGCCGCCGAGGCACGCTTCCTGCTTGATCGAGACCGGTGCGGGATGACGGTCCCGCCCTCTGACCGACCATGACCACTGATCTTCTCGCCAAACTCGAATCCAACCTGGGCCTGCTCTACGGGCGCGACGCGGCCGGGGTCACTCGTAGAATCGAGGAATTGGCAGCCACCTGGGCTGGAAAAATTCCCGCCGCGAGAAGCGGCTGGGATCAGAGGGACGTCTTTCTCATCACCTATGGCGATTCCATTGGCAAAGCCGGTCAACCGGGACTGGCCAGTCTCTCGAGCTTCCTGAAACAGCGTGTCGGCAGCCGCATCCCGATGGTGCACGTCCTGCCCTTCTACCCGTGGACCGACGATGACGGATTTTCCGTGGTGGACTTCCGTGCGGTCGATCCACCGCTGGGAGACTGGCCGGACGTCGAGGCGCTGGCGGAGGCTGGCTATCGCACGGTCTTCGACGGCGTGGTCAATCATGTCTCCAAGAGCAGCGCCTACGTGAAAGGACATCTCTCCGGTGATCCCGCCTATGCGGATTTCTGCACCCAACGCGATCCGGCCTTTGACGACTCCCAGGTCACCCGTCCGCGCACCAGTCCGCTCTATCACAGCTACGAAGGCGCGGCTGGCGCGGTCGAACTGTGGACGACGTTTTCCGAGGATCAGGTCGATCTCAACTACGCGAACCCGGCCGTACTGCTGGAGCTGCTCGACGTTCTGATGTTCTACGCGGCCAAGGGGGCGTCGATGATCCGTCTCGATGCCATTCCCTACATGTGGAAGGAAAGCGGCACCAACTGCGTGCACCGTCCGCAGACCCATGCCTTCATCCGCATCGCACGACTGGTGCTCGACCTCGCCGCTCCGCACGTGATTCTTCTTTCGGAGACCAACGTCCCTCACGTGGAGAACCTGACCTATTTCGGAGATCGCGGCGATGAAGCGCAGATCATCTACAACTTCACGCTCTCGCCCTTGATCCTGTACGGTCTGAAGACCGCAGACGCCGAGCCGCTGACCCGCTGGGCGAGCACCCTCGAGCCGCCGGATCCCAGCTGCACCTTCCTCAATATCACCTCCACCCACGACGGGATCGGCATGCGTCCCACCGAAGGAATTCTCACCGAGGAACAGCGCAAGGTGCTGACCGATCTCGCGGTCGAGCACGGGGGCGCGGTGAGCGCGCGGTCGAATCCCGACGGCAGTGAATCTCCCTACGAGTTGAACGTCGCGTTTTTCGACGCGGTGAACAATCCCAACGACCCGAATCTGGATGACGAAGCCCAGATGCGCCGCTTTCTGGTCTCCCAGGCAATTCCCATGGCGCTGACCGGCATCCCCGCGCTCTACATCCACGGCCTTTTGGGATCCCGCAATGACGTGGACGGCATGCGGGAGTCCGGCATCAAGCGCCGCATCAATCGGGAAAAACTCGATCTCGATGCGATTGATGCCGATCTCGACGATCCGACCTCCCTGCGCGCCAGGGTGTTCGGCGGCCTGATGAAGCTCTTGGACGTCCGGCAGCAGCAACCCGCCTTCGACCCCGCCTCCGCCAATCAAGTCCTCGATCTCGGTAGGCATCTGTTCGCAGTCCTCCGGACGGCAGCCAGCGGGCAGCGCGTTCTCGCGCTGAACAATCTCAGTGATGAAGAACTGGCCTGTGCCCTGCCTCCCGACCTGCCGCCGGAAGGGGCGCGTGATCTTTTTGATCCGGACGCAACCTTATCATCACCCCATGTCGTGCTGCCTGCCTACGGCATTCGCTGGCTGGCTTGGGACTAGCGCTTCTCTGCTCCCTTGGGGGTAGGGAGAATCATGTCCGTCGATCCTGTTGTAGCCAGCATCCCAACCCCGCCTAGTGGCAATGGCGCTTGGTTAAGCCAGAAATCGCCTTTTTCCAGGAAGCGGGTCGAGGATTTCGCGACCGAGGTAGGGCGTGGGCCTCCGGACCCGCCGAAGGGAGCGCCCAGCGACCGCCTCGCGCTGCCTGCTGCCACGACGGCGG
>ENA-ORXT01002028-ORXT01002028.1-marine-metagenome-genome-assembly--contig:-NODE-2028-length-25481-cov-3.980436_pt1 | contig 25481 bp, 17 predicted proteins | sample MGYA00237868_ERZ511482 | MGnify/ENA metagenome assembly ERZ511482
AAAATTTGACGACATCAAGTGTCGTCATTAGATGGAAAACATCATCGAATACTCAGTCGATTATAAGATATGGCACGTCGATTAATAATATAAATACTCTTGTGTCTGACGCAACACCAAAAATTCATCACGATGTTTCACTTACAGGAACTGTGGGGACAAAATATTATTATCAAATAGAAGATAATATAGGAATCCTCGCGGGTCCTTCTTCCGATATGTATTTTCAATTGGCTCCTCCTATTGGATCCCAAGTCAGTGTGAATGCATGGATTTTAGGAGACTCCGGGACTGGTAACGGTTCTGCCAGAGCGGTAAGAGATGCTTATTATTCTTACAGAAACAATAATCATACTGATCTAATCTTATTCCTTGGAGACAATGCATATAACAATGGAACAGAAGCAGAATATCAATCTGCTATGTTCACCAATATGTACGAAGGCTTGATGCAAAAATCAGCCTCGTTTTCTTGCTTAGGGAACCATGATGATCGAAGTGTTGGTATTCCAAATGAGTATAGTTATTATGATATTTTCAATTTTCCAACACTGGGTGAAGGAGGTGGATTGGCATCAGGAACAGAAGCTTACTATTCTTTTGATTATGCAAATATCCATTTCATAATACTTGATTCTCATGCAACAAATAGAAATCAAGGAGCTCCTATGTATGATTGGGCTGAAATGGATATTCAAAATACAACACAAGATTGGATCGTAGCAATGTGGCATCATCCTCCATATACGAAGGGATCTCATGATTCTGACAATGTCAATGACTCAGATGGAAGAATGCAAGATATGAGAGCCAACTTTTTACCAATGTTGGAGGATAATGGTGTGGATTTGGTGTTATCTGGTCACAGTCACTCTTACGAACGATCTTATTTTGTTAATGGGCATTATGGTAATTCTACAAGCTTCAATCATAATATTCATACCATTCCAATTTCTGGAAATGGTGATGGTCAGGTAAACGGAACAGGTCAATACGAAAAGAGTCAGTGTACTCCAGGTAGTGTGTATATCACAACAGGAAGTGCTGGCAAAACCAGCTTTGGCAGTTTGGATCATCCTGTTATGTATTTTTCTAAACAAGCACTTGGGTCTACGATTATGGAGGTGCAAGGACATACAATGAATATAAAATTCTTAAGAGAAAATGGAGCCGTCGATGATTTTTTCACAATAGAAAAAGAAGTTGTGGGACTAATATGTGATGACGGTGATCCGAATACTCACTTTGATGCTTATGATAACTCATGTAATTGTGTTGGAATTGTCAATGGACAGTGTAATGATGGAGATGATTTTAATATTTCCGAGTTTACAGTAGTCAATAATGTCACTAATTTTTCTCAAGGAGAAATATCTGGATTAACAAAAACCAGTGCCGGCGATGTCTTATATCTCGTAACGGATTCTGGCAGAAAGATTATTAAATCAAATGAAAATGGAACAGAAGAGTATACACTAGGATCACAGTATTGTCCTGACTATGAATCTATTAGCTATATTTCTGATGTGTCTTCGACAGTTAAAAGATTTGCAATAGCAGAAGAGAGATCCAGACAGATTTATGTAGTGGATATAAATGATTTAAATAATAGTGCCACTGTTGTATTTACCATTTCAATTTCTGGCGTAAGTCAAGCGTGCAACAGTAATAATAGAGGAATGGAGGCCCTTGCATATGATGCTCAAACAAATACAATGTATTTTGGTGAAGAGCAAAACAGAATTATCAAAAAATTTGCATTTCCCACTGGCTCGATTGACCAGACAGTAACAGCTGTACAAGTTGTCAATCTGAGTACGATTCCAGGATTAATATCTTGTACACTAAGCGGTATGGACATTTTACCAAGTGGTAATGTAATCTTACTCATGACTCATGGAACAGGAATTAACCAAACGACTCCTTGTTCTGGAGATTCAGGAGATTACTCTAGAAAACTTGTGGAGATAGATCCTTGTGGAAATTTTGTTGAAGAGTTCGATCTGGAAACTGTCCAAGGACTTGGTTTTGATACTCATGAATTAGAAGGTGTCTCAGCTACAGATGGTCACATTTACCTCATCGGAGAAGATAGGGAGTTATATGATTTAGTTAGAAATTTACCATCTTCTATAACTGTTAATTCTCCAGGAACAGGTGATGTTTTTAATCCTGGTGACCAATTTACGATCCAATGGACAAGTCAAAACATTTCCGGAAACGTAAAAATTGAGTTGTATAAAGGAAATAGTATTGTGAGAACTTTGTCTCCAAGCACGAATGATGATGGATCTTTTATTTCGAATATTCTTTCGACTACAAACGCCTATGGCTCTGATTACCGGATTAAAATAACAAGTATTAACGCTACATCGATTAATGATTTCGGTAATTCATTTACTGTGCAAGCTGGTCCGAGCATTACGGTGACTAATCCTGGAAATGGAGATGTATTTAGTCCAGGTGATGGGATAAGCGCAAGTTGGATTTCTAATGGTATTTCTGGAAATGTAAAAATTGAATTGTTTGAATCTAATACGTCCATTGCCACATTAATTACGTCTACGTCCAACGATAATATCCAACAACTTTTGCTACCTAGCAATGTACAACCAGGAAATAACTATAAGCTTAAAATCAGCAGTATTAATGACGATACTATTTTTGATTTTGGTGATGTTTTTACAATCCAAACCGCTCCTTCTATTACAGTTGTTTCTCCTGGTACAACTGATGTATTTAGTCCGGGAGATTTGTTTACTGTAAATTGGAATTCAGTAAATATAAGCGGCAATGTCAAAATAGAATTATACCAAGGAAATAACATAATCAGATTACTTGCTGGGAATACTTCAAATGATGGCAATGCAACATTTTCTTTTACTACAAGCAGTGCTGCAGGAACAAATTATAAGATTAAAATTACAAGTCTCACCAATACTAATATTTTTGATTTTGGTCATAATTTTACAATCCAGACGGTACCAACAATTACAGTTACAAATCCAACTGGTGGTTCATTTGTAATTGGTCAAATGGTCAATATTACATGGACAACAACTAATGTTAGCGGTAATATAAAACTAGTATTACTTAGTGGCAATAATGTAGTCAGTAATATAAGTGGCAATACACCAAATGATGGTTCTTATACTTTTACAATTCTTGCTAATGTTTCACCCGATAATAATTATACCGTCAAGGCAAGTAGTGTAAACGATAATTCTATATTTGACGCCAGTAGTACTTTTATAATCAGTGCAGCACCATCGATTACAGTTCTAAATCCTGGTACTGGCGATGTTTTTAATCCCGGCCAAAGTTTGTCTGTACAATGGTCATCTACAGGAATTACGGGTAATGTCAGCATAAAATTAATAAAGGGTTCTACCACATTAGTGAGTACCCTTTCAACGAGCACCATAGATGATGGACAACAGAGTTTTACCTTGCCAAGTCCTCTTAGCGATGGAGCAAATTACAGAATATTAATCCAAAGTGTGAGTGGAGGAAATGTCCTTGATTACGGAGAATATTTTACAATCAGCAATGCTTGTCCCGAAGATTTACAAATTTCAAATACTACGAACGCAAACTCAAATCAAGAAGCCGGCAGTACGATCACAACAAATCAAGCAGTTCAATTATCTAATACAGCTGTCTATCATGCTGGTGATGAGGTCTTATTGACTGATGGCTTTTTAGCACCAACAGGAAGTATTTTTAGAGCTTATATTGAGGGATGTACGGGTACGTTTCAGTCCTTGAGAAATGATGCTAAAATAGGTAGTCAAGAATAAAGACCACTCATATCCTTATTAGATAAACCTGACAAGTCTTTGAGACCTGTCAGGTTTTTTGTATTAATTACGCACTATTCATCTTAAAGCTTCTAAAGAAGGCTGAGTAAAGATATCCGTATTTGATACTATAATCTTGATTTAGAAATATCTACAAATAAATTTCTGTTTGGTTAGATTTAGTATTTTCTCATGTCTATATATAAAATCTACATTAATCAATAAAATAAAAGCTAACTCGCTTAGCATTCCATTTAAAACATCGCGAATTAGCATGAAATATTCCAATATTGCAATAAAAGATACGTTTTGATTATTATCAATAAGCATTTGATGGACTAATATTTGATTTAACTTATACACTTGAATTCAGGTCTTTTATAGATTTAGTTTTTCGAAATATTAAGAAATTAAGTTTCATATTCTTAAGAGCCTGAAATTTAACCAATCATAATTCCTTAGTGGATCTAATTTTTTGAACATAATTAATATCTCCAATCTTACTTATGAAGAAATATTGTTTTATCGTGTACAGCTGTCTTCCTATTATTTGTTTTTCTCAATCATTTTTCAACGATGTTGGACAAGGGTCTAGATCAGTTGCTATTCTATTTTCGCCAGAGCAATCACTAGATATCACAAAATTTCAATATTCATTTTCCATAAAAGGAAGAGTTGATATCACACCTTTTATTGGATATGGAAGTCGAGGTATTGGAGGAAGTCTATTTAATGGGGGTCTAGCCGTGGATTACTATGCCCTAAAACAAAATGAAACCATGCCGATCAGTCTTTCTATCGGAGGTGTATATGATTATAATTATTTGACGAGAGCAGGAATTAATAGTTCATCTGAGATTGGAACAATTAGGAGCAATGTCTATCATAAATTAACATTAGACAATTTTAGCCTTATTCCTATTCTTGGGTATCAATATCAATTTTTCTTAAATGATTTCAATGCGAATGATTCTGCTGTAGAAGTAGCAGTCGCGCTTGGCTTAGAGTTAAGTGGAGGCCAATTAATGTATTTTAAACCGTCTATATTATTTCCAATGGGAACGACACAGTACTTTCTGAATCTAGGCTATATGTTTTAGTGAAGAAGAAATTAATCGCTTGTAAACGATTTGTTTGTGTTATACAAAGTGCTTCAACATAATCACCTCCTTTTCTGTAAGTGGCCGAAACCATCCTCTGGGAATATCCTTTTTAGTCAAACCGCCTAAATAAATTCTATCAAGTTTAGAGACTGAATAATCTAAGTGTTCGAAAATTCGGCGGATGATTCTATTCTTTCCAGAATGGAGTTCGATTAAGACTTCTGATTTTGTGACATCAGGTACATAATTAACACTATCAACCTCTGCTAATCCATCATCTAATTCTATCCCGCGCTGTATCTTATCTAAATCGGAAGGAGCCAATCTACGATCCAAAAAGATGTGATAAATTTTCTTCACGCCATGACTTGGGTGCATTAGCTTTTTTGCCAAATCTCCATCATTTGTCAGTAATAGAAGACCAGTCGTGTTTCTATCAAGTCGTCCTACTGGATAGACGCGCTGAGTCACTTTTTTTGACACGATGTCTAAGACAGTTCTTCGACCACGATCGTCTGTGACAGTTGTCAAGGTATTTTTAGGTTTATTCATTAATATATACACCTTTTTCTTTTCAATCGTTACGACTTTATCATCAAATTGAATTTGATCCTTTTTCGCGACTTCGTATGCAGGGTTTATCTCTACTTTCCCATTCACTTTAACATGTCCTGCTTTTACAAAGTCTGCTGCTTTGCGGCGAGAACAAATGCCTGAATGGGCGATGTATTTATTGAGTCTCATTGACATGGGCGAAAGATATGACATTCTGTAACAATACTTTTTACACGACAATAAATTACTTTGGTCGTTTTCTCTTTACTATGAGTATGCACTTGTATGTTATAGTGGCTTCCTAACTAGAACAAAGTTCGATTCACTCTCGAATTTATATTATCTTTCTCCCATTAAAAAATTGTAAATGGATTTCGATTCTTACAAAGTTTCAAAGCAAAAAAAGATTGAGTTATATAAAGCAATGCTTTATCCACGGATGATCGAAGAAAAGATGTTGCTTTTGCTTAGACAAGGAAAGATTTCTAAATGGTTTTCTGGCATAGGCCAAGAAGCAATTGCTGTCGGGGCGAGTTCTGTATTGGAGGACAACGAGGTGATATTTCCTATGCATAGAAATCTTGGTGTGTTCACAACTAGACAAATTCCACTTCACAGATTATTTGCTCAATGGCAAGGAGTAGAAGGAAGCTTTACAAAAGGCCGAGACAGATCATTCCATTTTGGAACTATGGAACATAATGTTGTCGGGATGATTTCTCATTTAGGGCCTCAGTTATCTTTAGCTGGAGGAGTTGCATTAGCGCACAAAATTAGAAATGAAAAGGCTCTGAGTATTGCCTTTACGGGAGAAGGAGCAACTAGCGAAGGAGAGTTTCATGAAGCTCTAAATGTTGCTGCTGTTTGGAAATTGCCAGTGATTTTTATCATTGAAAACAATGGCTATGGTTTGTCAACACCTGTTGCTGAACAATATGCTTGTGAGCATCTAGTAGACCGAGCCAAAGGATATGGCATGAAGTCAAAAAGGATAGACGGTAATAATATTTTAGAGGTCTATTTTGAATTAAGTAAGATCGCAAAGAAAATAAGAAAGAATCCTCAGCCATATTTGATAGAATGCAATACCTTCAGAATGCGTGGACATGAAGAAGCATCTGGCACTAAATATGTGCCTAAAAAATTGATGGACAAGTGGGCAAAAAAAGATCCTGTTGTTAATTACGAAGACTATTTACAGCAGTCAAAGGTCTTATCTTCTAGTGAAATTGAAAGTATAAAAGTGCTTTTAACTGAGACGATTCAGGCAGAACTGAATAGAGTCAAAGAGGCAAGCACATTTATCACGACAGAGCAATCAGAAGAAAGAGATGTATTTGCTCCAGACGAAACAACAATGCTAGCTCCAGGTAAAAAATCAAGCGAATTTCGGTTCATAGATTCGATTACAGACGGTTTGTCCCTTGCGATGGACAAACATGATGAATTGGTTTTAATGGGACAAGATATTGCTGACTATGGAGGTGTATTTAAAATAACCGATGGCTTTTTAGACAAGTATGGAAAAGCCAGAGTGAGAAATACACCATTGTGCGAAAGCGCGATTATTGGTGCAGGATTAGGCTTAAGTTTAAAAGGTATAAAATCAGTCATCGAGATGCAATTTGCAGATTTTGTAACTTGCGGCTTTAATCAAATTGTTAATAATCTAGCTAAATTATATTATCGCTGGCAGCAAAATGCTGATGTCGTGATCCGAATGCCTTGTGGCGGTAGCGTAGGCGCTGGTCCATTTCATTCACAAACGAATGAAGCTTGGTTTACCAAAGTGCCAGGCTTGAAAGTGGTATATCCTTCCAACCCGAAAGATGCAAAAGGACTGCTTTTAGCGGCGATTGATGATCCTAATCCAGTTCTCTTTTTTGAGCACAAAGCATTATATCGATCAATTAAAGGGTCGGTCCCTGAGTCTTATTACCACACACCAATTGGTAAAGCGAACTTAATTAAAGAAGGAAATCAGGTGAGTATCATAACGTATGGACTAGCCGTGCATTGGGCTGTGAAACACGTAGAAGAAAACGGAATTGACGCTGACATATTAGATTTGCGGACGCTCAATCCTTTGGATTATGACGCCATTGAAAAAACAGTCAAGAAAACAAGTAAGGTCTTGATCTTGCATGAAGACACGATGATGTCTGGCCTCGGTGGAGAAATTGCAGCGTATATCTCGGAGCACCATTTCGAATATTTAGATGGTCCTGTCGTCAGGGTTGCAAGCTTAAACACTCCAGTACCATTTGCCAAAAATATAGAGGAGAAATTTTTAGCTAGTTATCGATTGGGTGATAAGCTGGAGATGTTGCTTAACTATTGAACATCAACTGAAGTCGGGAATTAATGTCTCAGGTTTTATGAATTTTTAATATTTATTCTCACACTACTTACTTACTTTTGTCACATGGATTTATCGAAGATGTTATCAGTGTCAGGCTTACCGGGTTTATTTAAAATGGTAGGTAATCGATCTAATGGATTGATTGTAGAAGATTTAGAAACGGGAAAAGGGCGCTTTTGCTCATCAAGAAAGCATCAGTTTACCCCTTTGGAGTCAATTGCTATTTATACAAATTCAGATACCATTGCTTTAAAAGAGGTATTTGAAAAACTTAAGAAAAAGGATCCTGCACAGATACCCACTTCTAAAAACACTGATGATGAGATCCGCGCATACTTTACAGATCTCATCCCTGATTTTGATGAAGACCGTGTTTATATCAAAGACATGAAGAAACTTCTTAAGTGGTTCACTTTTCTAAATGAAAAGTCCTTATTAGAATCAGAAGAAGAAGAATAGAATCTAAGATCAGTTTTCAATTAGGAATTCATCGACTTCTCCAAAAGACCTGACCAATTCATTATAGATATATTGTTTTCTGTCATTTCCATTTTCAAAGGCAGCTTTGACTCTTGATCTGTCTCTTTTGTATTCATACTTCTCACCACTGCCAGAGATGACATAGTGTAAATTAAACCAACCTTTTTGTTTCGCTGGCTTTGGCGAATATGACGAGTCGTGTTTTTTAAATTTATTAGATAAGATTTGGCCAGCATTCACTTTCAAATAATAGAGTTGCACATTCTCTGTAGAATGATATCCGCTCAGTGTAAAATTAGCCGCATTACTTTGAATAAACATGGTGGGGATATATAAATTTTTCCCTTGTATTTCTAAGTAATTATTTAGTTCAGTGAATTTAATATTGCTGAGATCTCTGATGTTGACAAATTTTGAAAATTGTGCCATCATTGCTAAATCTTTTATTTGACCATTTAGAATTTGAGCTCCAATGAAACCTTTCGTTTTTCGATCTTGAACCTGCCATTTTTCATCATAAAATAAATCAATCACACACAGAGTATTTAGCTCACCTTTTAAATGGGCTGAGGTAATCACTTCTTGTCCAAAATTTTTATTTTGCTTCATACAGTTTTCAAGGTCGATTCCTGAAGCATCTATATTGAGATGCAAATGATATAAAGATTCATTGTGACTTAGTTTTCCATCGCTTTCAAAGTTTCCAGAAAATGCTTTACCATTGGTATCAATATTGAGTACATCATGTATGCTGTTTACATTTACATGAATGTCATTGAGTTCTACTGTATTGTAAATCAGTTTGTTGGTTTTCAATTTTAAAAAGAGCCTATTTTTTTCCAAAAAGTTTTCTGTAGAACTTGATTCTGACGCGTTAAAATTGACGACTTCAGTTAAATTAACTTTGTCGCAGTCGATGTCCAATTCCCATACGGCATGTTTGTTAGTTGAAAATTTTCCATTGATGCGAGCATCAGATTCATCAAGTTTGACATGTACATCTTTAAAAACAATTTCACCATTTTCTATTTTTAAATGGCCATCATTTATAGACAACCATTTATCATTATTCGATTGCAAACGGATGTTGTTAGGTATAGCATTAAATTTGAATGCTTTAAATAGGTCAGTTTGCTTTTTATCGAAATTGATATTAGATAAAGAAAAAGTCTCCAGAGATAAAAGACCTTCTACATCTTTAAACACACTATTATTCGTGAAATAGTAGAGGGGTCGAACAGCCAGATTTCCACCAAAATTCAATTGTCGTAAAGTGTTATTCGTGATATCATATTTAACTGTCCCGTTGACGGTTTCATCATCAATGTCGCAGGTAAAATTTTGAATAGAAAATTCATTTTGATTTCCTGTCATCGTAGAATTAAGATCGGAAAGTGTAATCTTATTTTCTGTTCCTCTAACAGCACCAAAATCTTCTAAATAAAATGTATAATCAAGATCTTCAATGTTATCCAAAGTGACGATACCAGAAATGTCCCCATCTAATTGAATAAGCTCATTTTCATTTTTTGTATTATTCTTTATCCAGGTATTAAATATATCTGCCCCTAGCTTTTCTACTTTCACTTCGATATTCCGTGTTGAATTAGATGTATCAAACCAGCCATTAGCAGTTATCCCATGATCAAGTTGTGTGCCTGAAATATTTAGTTTTTTAGTATTTAGATCATATAACAAAGTGGATTGAAATGAATCATAGATCTCTAGTAATTGAGCATCACCAGAGTTAATTAAATAGTCAAAATGCACTAAACCTTGTGCTGATATTTTTAACTGATCTTTCGTGCTTTTTAAATCCATGGCTGCAGATTCCAGATTGAGCTGAATGATTTGATCTGCTGTTCCTCGATCTAATATGACTTTAAAGTTTTCGACAATGAGTTCGTCAATATTTATCAAAGATCTCTCTGATGAAGATGAACTTGAATTAGTGATTAAATCTTCAATATTCCACTTTTGATTCCTTTCTCGTAATGTCACAGATCCATTTCGGATGACTAAACGACTGATCACAAGATTTGAAAAAAAAGATTGAAAAAGATTCATTCGGATCTGAAATTCCTCTAGTTGTATCGCTTCATTGTAGTCGAGATCGTACAGTTTCGGTTCTGCCAAATCCAATGAAATTGAAGGAAAAGAACTGATATAATTAATGTCAGCACTTGTATATGATAGCTTGCCGTTTGTGATTACATTAAGTTGATTTAATGCAGCGCTTTCGATTCTGCTTTGAAATACGACTGATAATAAAATAGATAGTAGGAAGATCAGAATCACTCCTACAATAAGCCATTTAAATACCTTAGAAATTATTGATGCCATTTGATTGTGAAGACTAAACGATATTTAGACGGTGTTTAGCTTAGGATGGGTCGGATTTTACACCTGTGACCCTAGAGAATTCAAAATATGCTAATGAACTCATTTGCTACAACTTCTGATGAAGAAGAATTTTGCCTCAATTGGAATAATGACAGCAATCTCGAATCTTTAATTCCTGCTTACTTTTTCATCATAGAATTATTTAACTATTGTCTATACTTATTATTGCCACAATTCCTCACCATATGACCATCCAGTCCTCGTTCGTTCTTTAATCAAGTGATCAAATTCTGGCTTGCCTGTAACTTTCATATTTAGTGCATCGTATTCAATATCAGAGTTTGTCCGCTGTGCTAAGACACCGACCAAAGCCATTTCAGTCAGACTAGCCCCATATTCAAATACAGATCCGGGCATTGGTCCAATTCCTTTTATGGCATTCAGCCATTCACCTTGAGGATCTTGGTGACCAACTCTTGGTATTGTCTGTGCAGGCATATTCTTTTGGAAAGACTGCCACTCATCATCAGAGACTAATAGCTTTGGTTCATTTGGTCTGCCTCCTGTGATAACAGATCTTTTGGATCCGATCATGATCATTCCTGTATTTCCTAGTTCTTAAAAGCGATATTTAATTTGTTAGCAGGAGAATATGATTTTAGTGATGGGATGAACATTGCGCCGGCGGAGTAGGTGGCGGATTTGCGGACGAAGCGTCTTCTGTTTATTGGGGACATGTGATTTAGTTTAGTCTTGGGTGGAATAAGTGGAATAAGTCCTTCATCAATTTAAATAAATAATGGTAGATCTTCTTTGAATTGCTCCTAATTTTTTGATTTATCATTCTTAGTTCTAAGATTTCTATACTTAGACCTTTGATAATCTGACATTCTTATATTCTATTTTTGCAATTCATTTAGCATTAAAATATTGATATTGGCGGAAGCTTTAATCTCATGTTCAAGCACTATAATGTCCAAGCAGACAATTCATATTAAAAGGTCATTTATATATTTTTTACCTATGAGATTTCTACCAACTTAGCTTTGATTAATCTAATTTGAAGAATCTTGACTGTTCATATGAGATAAAGCTCTCATGCGATTCACAAAAATCAGTTTCTGAGACTTGAAGATGTCTTATATCACACATAATATATTATTTTAAAACGCAATGTATAAATAATTCATTTAGAGGTGTTAAATTCGTTTTCGACTAAAGTATCAAAATAATGAAGAAAGAATTACGAGCTAATGTATGGCTGTTAATTGTATGCTTATTGACAACGGTTCAACTAAGCGCAGAAAAATCTGAATCTAAAGAATTTTTTGTTGGTATCACCTGCCCAGGAGATAAATGGGTCGACTGTGATGCAGAATTATGGTCTCTGTATCAATATGGAGATGCCTATTTTAAAACTTATGACGGTACTTTCAAATTACCAGAACCAAAAGAACATTGGCATCTAAATGAATGTAACACCGGTTATATTGAAAGAACATGGAAGCATAAAGCTTACGGAAAATGGTATGAATGTACTCAGACAATTCATGTTGGAAATTCTAATCAAGGCTCAGATATTTACTGGCCTAAAGAGGGCCTCGTTTTAGAAGGCTGTAACCCTAATATTCTTCCAGAAAATTTGCCTGCATATTATAACAAGCCTCATTATAATACCGGCTCATGTGATATGATGGTTGATACATATAAAGATCAGATCTTTTCATTTGGAGGTGGTTGTAAGAAGATCATTAGAAAGTGGACTGTGATCAACTGGTGCGAATATGTGCCAAACACCTATCCGAAAAAAGGATACCACGAATATTATCAAACAATCAAGATCAGCAACAACGAAGTACCACATGTTTACGATAATCCAGTCATCGAAATAAACGCGACGAACTGTGAAGGGACATATGTTAGTGTTCCAGATTTACAAGTTGGTGGTGGAGACTGTGATGCTGGACATAAAATCACCAACAATTCTGCTCATGCACAATACGGAGGAGCTGATGCAAGTGGATATTACCCGGTTGGAATGCATACGATTCATTATGAAGTAGAGTATGGTTGTGGATTGAGTAAAAATTTCACACAAGTCATCAAGGTCAATAATAATTTAGCTCCGGTTCCTATTTGTGTAAGTGGATTATCAATCGCATTAATGCCTGTTGACGAAGATAGAGATGGTACACCTGAAGATGGCTCAGTTTTAATTTGGGCTAAGGATATTGATTTCAAAAGTTACCATCCTTGTAATCTTGATTTGACATATTCATTTTATCCGGATACACTTGTGATGTCACATGAATTTACGTGCGCTACTGTAGGAGTAAATCAATTGAGTGTATATGTATCTGATACGAATGGTAACCAGTCGTATTGTAAAGTAGAAATATTCGTACAAAATAATGCTGCCAATATTCCGGGTTGCAATGCCAATGGCTTAGCTGAGGATGCTGAAGGGGAGGAAGCGGACGCTGAGGAAGATGTTGATGGAGACGATGCTGAAGATAACGATGACCAAGAAGGTGATCAGTCAGAAGGAGAAGATCAAGATGAGGTCTATGCAGAACATGACACTGAAGATGCTGAGGGTGATGGAGAAAACCAAGAAGGTGATCAGTCAGAAGGAGAAGATCAAGATGAGGTCTATGGAGAACATGATACTGAAGATGCTGAGGGTGATGGAGAAAACCAGGATGGAGAAGATGCAGAAGATAATGACGGAGAAGATAACGATGAAGATCAAGAAGGTGGTGAAGGCCATGAATCAGAATCAGACACAACCGGTCACACTGACCAAGACACAAGTGACTTATCCATGATCTATGGTAATATGATGTCGATGCATGGTGAAGCATTATCAGCATCAATTATGTTTGAAGGAGAGAGCTATGATGTCGCAGGGCAGTTAGAATATGAGACTGTCATGGTGTCTACGATTGTAGATAGTTTTATCAATGATTTTGGAGAGACTTTATACATCACTGACTTTAGCTATGAAGAAGTGCCGATCGAAGGGACAGGCACGACAAAGAGTCCTTTTGAAATGGAAGCGTTTGTGGGAGAATCTGGAGAGTATAGTGCGGCCGATATCCCGATGGGGCAGACGGTGAACATCGTACCTTCTGTAAATGCTGCTGAATATTTAGCAAACATTTCTACAGCTGATGGTATTATTCTTTTCGAGCATATTACCGGTATTAATAGAATCACAGATCCACATATCCTACTTGCTGCAGATATCGATGGTGATCTTGATATAGACTTTGATGATGTCGAATTTTTAATTGATTACATCTCGGGAGATCTTCCTGCTTTACCAAATCAAGAATGGTTATTTGCGGATGCACAATATTCGTTTGAAAATTCAGAATCACCATGGTCAGAATCATTTTTTACAAATGAAATTTTTGTAGATCAGCAGATGTATGAAATGGATTTTATCGGTGTCCAAATTGGAGATCTAGGAGATAAAGATTTAGAGAATAGAACGACGATTGATGATTTACGAAGACAAGTAGATCAATATCTAGGAAAGACATTTACATCAGATGTCAGTATCTCACCAAATCCATTTACAAATGAAATTCAATTGACTGTCGAATCAACCCAAACAGAAATGGCGACTTTGACATTGTTTGATCTGGCAGGTAAGTTGATCCTAGAAAAGCAAGTCATCTTAGAATCTGGCCAAAACAAAAAGACAATAGAATTGACAGATTCTTCATATTCAGGAACAATCATCTATAGGCTTAGCTCACCAACTCACGAACATCGAGGCAAGTTAATCCGATTGAGGTAAAACCCCAATAACAGATGATTAAGAGGTTCACAAGCGTTAGTTTGTGAGCCTCTTTTTCTTTTGATGTTTTTCATCTTCTATTATTTGATGTGTTCTCTAAAGAACGAAGTTGTTAGCTACTGATGAAATTTGATGTTTCTTCTTATCGGACAAATGAGGGTTTTCAGTATTGATGAGTAAGACTTATATTTTTAATTCCTTGAAGTCTATGTGGCATTACAAATAAACGAACAAAACTCGAAGACGATAAAGCACCTCTAATACACTATTTCTAAATTCTGGAATATGCTCTACATAAAAAACCAGAGCATTCACTCTGGTTTTATTTTTTTCAATCCTTAGATGGACAGTATTCAATCATGATATGCTTCAATCTAATGAGCATCTTTTTTACTAATCTAGAGATCGAATCCGGTTTTGCGGCAAAGATTTGGAAACCTTTGCCGAGACCTGGTATGGCGGTTCCATAAACATTACTTTATCATTTTAATTTCTCTGAGAGAAGTTGTCAATTTGATTGGATTAACAAGAAATCAAAACGCGATTAACAATACTTCAAAGTAAATGATAATTTGCATATGTGCAAATAATCGGTATAACATTTTAATAATTTGTTTAAATAAACCATATTCAATGGAAATTTATTTATTACTCAGAATATAATATAATGACCTTTTGCTGATATCAAGTTCCTGGCTTCAGCTTCCTATTTCGAAGGTTGCGTCTTTCTTCAAAGTGCCCACTTCCTTTTTCGAACTTAACGCTTCCTAATTCATATGTCTCTACTGCAGATTTTCTAACAAAAACCGCTTTACATTTTCTCCCATGATTGCCTGAATGTCCGATTCTGAAAATCCTTGCTTTAGCATTTCCTCAACGAGTAAACCAAAACCCGTAATATCAAATGGTGTCGTTACACTTCCATCGAAATCTGAACCTAAGGCAACATGACTGACACCAATAAGATCACGTGTATATTTCATAGCTCGGACAATAGCTGGAATACCTTCGTTGCCAATGGCTCCAGAAAAATAAGCAATACCAATCAGGCCACCTCTTTTTGCAATCTCTTGTAAATGTCTATCTGATAGATTTCGAGGTGTATCATGGGTACCCTTTACACCTGTATGAGAAGTCAAAATCGCTCCTTTGTAATCTCTTAAAATATCATCAATAATGGCTTCTGAAGAATGCGCTACATCTATGATCATCGACTTTTCTTCCATTTTTTTGAGCACATCAAATCCAAAAGGAGTCAATCCTGCAGCAGATAATCCATGAGCTGATCCACCAAGTTCATTATCAAAAAAATGAGTTGGCCCTAACATCCTCACTCCAACGTTATATAACTTATCTAAGTTTTCAATCTTACCTTCTAGGCAATGACCGCCTTCTACACCAAGTAAACCTCCTATTACATTTGAATCAGATTCTCTTTTTTTGAGTAAGGTCTGAAAGTCAGACTTTGATTTGACGACAATAAATTTATTATCGTATTTGCTAGCAAAGTGATGAAGTTTTAGACATTGATAGATGGCTCTATTTAGCAAACTAAACCAAGTACCAACTCGCTGACCTTGTCCTATTGACAAGGCAGTGATCATATCAAATGAATTACCATCATTCTTATAAAAATTTTGTCCAGAAGGTGACTTGGAAACGATTGTAAACGCTTGCAGAGCGACATTTCCTTTTTGCATTCTCGGAAAGTCAACATGTCCATATGATTTTTCTTTAGTCAAATCTCGATTCCACAATAATGCATCACAATGCAAATCGGCTACAAAAGAAAGTGTAGAAAATAAGGCTGCAGCTCTCTCCGAGATTTTGTATGGTTTAGCTAAAGTCGTTTTATTTTTCCCTTTCTCTACAATCGGAGGAGCGATTAAAACAAACAAGAAATAAACTGCCAATAAGGCCAATAATGTAAATAAAAGACCCTTCATGAAATTGTATGTTGTGAGGTGAACATTATAAATATAGCACGACTATTCGTATCGTAATGATTCTATCGGATCAAGTCTCGATGCTTTAAGTGCTGGATATAAGCCAGAAACGACTCCTACAAAAATACATACGATTAACCCTAGGGTGATCCATGGCCACGGTATGATAAATGGACTATTCGTATAAATCGAAACCAGATTTCCAACGATGATTCCTAAGAATATACCGACGATTCCACCGATTTGGCAGATGACAATCGCTTCGGTAAGAAACTGAATTAATATATTTTCACGAGTTGCTCCCATTGCTTTTCTAACGCCTATTTCTCTGGTGCGTTCAGTGACTGATACGAGCATGATATTCATCAATCCAATCGCCGCACCGAGTAATGTCATTAGTGCGATAGCAATGGTACCCCATCGCAGTTGACTTGTCATATCTGTCAATATTTGAAGAATGCCATCGGACTTACGTATTTCAAAATCGTTGGGATCTTTGGCATTCAAGCCTCTGACATTTCTAAAAATACCAATGGTCTCAGCTACAGAATCATCTATTCGTGTCGCATCAGTAACTGAGGAAATGATTGAATAATTTGTCTTTGTATGGCCATATTGCTGTTTTGCTAATTGCAGAGGGATATAAACCGCTCGATCAGTTCCGCCACCCATGGAAGACCCTTTTTCTTCAAGCACACCGATCACTTTAAAGCGGTTTGCATTCAAAGAGATAATTTTTCCTAATGCTAGATCTGCATTTCCATTAAATAATTGCTCGACGATATTACTACCGAGAATTATTTTAGAAGTCCCTGTTTTGGATTCTGAATTTGTAAAATTTCTGCCATGCGAAATTACAAATGATGACACTTTGAAATAGTTATTGTCGATCCCCGTAATAGACACAGTCGGATTAGTCTCTTCTTGATCAAATTTTGCTGTGGCAGATCTTGTTCCTCTAAAATAAATTGACACAAATGAACCTCCGGAAGCAGTTATTTTTTCTTTGTACTTCATCGCTTGATCAAATGCGATTGGTTCTGAAATCTTTGACCGTCTTCCAGGACCATTGGACTTTAACTGTTCTCTTGATGGAATCACTTGATAAGAATTAGCGCCAATTCTAGTAAAGCTATCACTCATAGAAAATAAAATAGCATCAATTGCTGTCAATATGCCGACTAGACACATGATCCCCACAGCTATAATTATCAAAGTCAAGAATGACCTCAAGAAGTTTGTCTTGAGAGACAACAAGGCCATTTTTATGTTTTCTAAAAAAGTCAAATTCTATTTTTAATAATGATCAATAATATTTATGTATGTAATATAAGTCATTCTGAACTCGCAGGCTGTGTCATAATTGCTTTTCAAAATGCATTTATTTCAATGCAATATAAATTTGCTAATTATTTAGTGGTTTCAGCCAGAGGCTGATCAATCTTTAGTTGAAAAACCCTTAATCCAAGGTGGTTCTTTGCCTTGAATTTTGGTCATAATTATTCATTGGCCTCAAAGCTGGTCGATTCAGAATCTCATGCTATTTTGTAGTAGCTACCGACTGACTTCATTCTAACTTTTTCATGATGAAAAGTCAGCAAAAATCTAGTCAATTTTAATGCATACACACAATGCTGGCTCCCACATCCACAAAATTGACAAGGCTATTCTTCTGTTACCGCATTTGCAGAATCATTCAGACATACTAAAAGAAATAAGGTCGGTTAGTCTTAGAATTAAATAAGTATTAACAATTATAATTGGATTAAACAATTCTCCTGGACCACCGTGGCGGCTGCACTGTAAAAACCGCGGAGCGATTGTTTTTACAGTGATTTTTGGTTACTTTTCATCAAAGATAAGTAATGAAAAAACATTTTTTTTAATCTGCTTTAATAGTTCAATACTCTAATTGTAAACGATAAAAAGAATTTAAAGGCTCAGAATGACGCTCTCGTTTGAGGCTGTTTGTCTTCACAATATTTTATAGCCCTTTGAGATATTAGAGGCTCAGGATGATACTAATATATTGAAAAGTAAAAACCTTAATGGAATTAGCTACTTGTTTTAAAATTCTGCTGTAGTATATTTAGAATATATGGATGAATGTAACCATTTGAAGCGACGACTTGATTTCCTTCTCTGAAACTGTCTCCTCCATTATAATCTGATAATGTACCACCCGCTTCTTCCACGATCAGCATCCCTGCAGCGACATCCCAAATATTTAGTTTTAATTCATAATAACAATCTATTCGTCCTGCAGCCACAAAACAGAGATCAAGAGCGGCTGCACCAAATCGTCTGATTCCTCTTGCATGTAGCATCCAATGTTCTAAGGTATTGATCAATGGTTTAAAGTTCAAAGATTTTGAATATGGAAACCCAGTAGCCAATACACATTCATCTATGCTGTCTTTTTGACTCACAGATATTTTTCGATCATTTACAAAAGCACCTTCTCCTTTTACCGCAGAAAAACACTCTTCTCGCATCACATCGAAAACGACTCCCAAGACAATATCCTCATCACGTCTGAGCGCGATGCTCACCGCAAAGTGAGGTATCTTTTGTAAGAAATTAGTTGTCCCATCTAATGGATCGATTATCCAAACAAGATTTCCTGCTTCTTGCTTCACAGTGTCTTCTTCTGTAATAAAGGAAGCGTCGGGTAGCAGTTCTTGTAGCTTTGCTACGATTTTTTTTTCTGCAGTTTGATCTACATAAGTCACCAAACTATTGTGATCTTTTGTAATAATCTGATCTGTGCTAACCTGATGTAATTGATCTCGTATAAATGCACCGACATCAATACTCAATGTTTTTACTTCATCACAAATAACTTTTAAATCCATATTTTTAAGCTTAATTTTATCGAGTCATTATATGTACGAAACGCACGCAAGATTGACCCTTTATTTGATGCTTACTTTATTCGCTAAAAATACTCTTAATATGTACTCCTGCTTTTATTTTCAATCCATCCAATAATCTCGGTTATCTGTCTTGGGGCTACTCGTTCCGCTCTTCGAGATCGTTCGGTCATGCCCTGTCCCTAAAAAACATGTTCACAATTAAATAGCTCATTCTCAATGGCGTTTGGTATGTAACTCACATTAAATTTAATTGTAATCTCAACGTATTATTTATTTATAAATCTAGCAATTATATTACCATCATATCGATAAACCCCATCTAAAGCACCATACCAGATACTTCCATCAGCAACTTCTAAAATCCCAAAAATCATTCCTTTGTTAGCATCATGTTCTGACCTAATTATTGTTGGATGTGGCTTATTTTTTGATAAGGAATTTTCATCATAACGAGACAATACCCATTTTCCGTCAGATTTATCTTGTGAACTCGTCCATATATCTCCTTTACTGTCTTCGTAAATATACCCAACAAAATTTTTAGTGATGTTCGTATAGGTAACTCCGTTATATCGCCAAAGACCATCATTTCCTCCAAGCCAGATATTCCCTTTTTGATCTTCGATTATCCAACGTACATTAACGAAAGGAATGCCATCATGACGAATGGTGGCAAATGTTTTTCCATCATAAACAAAGCTATGATTTCTAGTGCCAAACCATAACTTACCTGTTTTGTCTTCAATAATTGAATTTATCTCGTTAATCGGACGCTGTAAACTTGGAATAAATTTTCCTGTTTTATCTTCAATAATAGAATCTTTTTCTATAATAAAATTTCGAAAATATTTACCGTCATAAAGGCTTGCTCCGCCATTAGCTCCAAACCAAATATTACCGATCTTATCTTCATATATACAGACGATTTCATTATTAATCAGTCCATTTTCTATATTGAAATTTTCAAAGGAATGACCATCGAAATAATAAACACCAGAGCCAATAGTACCAAACCATAAGTTACCTTTTCTATTTTCTAAAACTGAGAAAAAGCGATCATCACACACCTTTTTTGTCATATTCGTAAATGAAGTTCCATCATATCTGAATACACCATCAAAAGTTGCCATCCAAATATTTCCTTTTCTGTCTTGTGCTAAGGTTCGAGTGATATTATCTGGTGCATCGGTGGTCATCACGACTCCAGTTTTTTGTCTTACATGATAATTGTGAAGGTCTGCTTTGTCCTGGCCTTTACAGGAAGAACAAAAAATATGAACTAAAATCAAAAGAGAAAGGCTTCTGAATTCCATCATTTTCATATCCTTGCTCCAAAGAAAAATACGATAAAGCCCTATGTATTTCATTGTTAATTATTTGAATATAAAATAATAGAAACAAAAAAGGAGTGGTTTTCGACCACTCCTTTTTTTATTTTTTTCTAAATGTTAGCCCATTTCGCTAACCACTTCTTTCACTTCTGGTACCATTCTTTTTAACATGCCTTCTATTCCTGATTTTAGTGTCACTGTGGCGGAAGGACAACCACTGCAAGAACCCTGCAAGACAACGGTTACAATACCCTCTTTCCAAGATTTGAATTCTATATTGCCGCCATCCATTTCCACAGCTGGTTTAACGTATGTATCAATAAGGTCCTTGATTTTGACAACTAATTCTGCTTCATCTCCAGTGTACTCATATCCAACTCCATTTTCTTTTTCAAGCTCGATCATTGCTTCTGTAAATCCTTCAGATAAGATCACTTTATCTTCTTCGACATAGGTCTTGATAAACTCTTTTAATTTCATCATGAGGTCCTCCCATTTGAAATTAAATTCTTTCGTGATTGTCACAAAATTATTACAGATATACACTCCTTTCACATATGGAAAATCAAATAAGGCAGCTGCTAGCGGAGACCACTCATCTGCTAATTCTCTTTCTCTAAAATCGGCGGTTCCCTTGTATAACATTTTGTTCGTGACAAACTTTAATGACTCCGGATTCGGAGTTTGCTCTGTATAAAGCATAACCGGATTTGTTGTTGTAGTACTCATGTTTTCCTATTTAGAATGATTCTTCACAAAGATAACACCTTTTCATTGTTTGTGTTTTAGGATTTGTGGAATTATTCGACTTCGCTAGGAAGAAAGCTGAATTGCAGGCTGCTTAAGACATAAATTTTAACCACAAAAACCATGATTTAAGCTGTTTACTGCTTTGAATCTCTTCAAAAGACTTGTTTTGTCAATTAAATGACGTAATTTTAGAATAGTAGTAAATTAAGCCAATTATATTGGAAACAGCATTCAAAACAAAAAGCCATATCATCTAAGAGTTTATGATATGGCTTTTGATGTTTTAGAATCTCCTCGATTCTAATAATCTCAGAGACTCTTTCTATCTAGTTAGTACACAAATACGACCATTCGTTATGTAAGAACATGCTCCTTTGCTATTGCAAGATCTAATAAAAACGAAATTATCGATGCGATTTTTGTTCTCTTATACTCTAGTAAAATTATTGAACGGATGAATAAGCAAGAAATTCTGGACCAGTTCGTTTATGTACTCAGTGGAGCAGAATCAGATCATGAGTATTATACTAGTGAAAGCTCAAACGGCTGATTTTCTCTGAAAGGAGAGCACTAATCAATAGAATAAAAATCAATTTAGGTCTGGAATAAGAAATAGATATTTAAGCAATAAAATAATGTCAGAGGTTCAAGAAACATTACGGATAGCAATTGTACAGTCCAAATTAATTTGGGAGGATCGCTCAAAAAACAGAAGTATTTTTGAAGACCAAATTCTATCTATTTCAAAAGATGTTGATGTGATTGTTTTACCTGAAATGTTCAGTACAGGATTTACAATGAATACATCATGTGCAGAAACGATGGATGGAGAAAGTATTCAGTGGATGCGTAAAATGGCAGATAAGAAGAATGCAGTCATTTGTGGTAGTTTAATTATTGGGGAAGATGCTAGGTATTATAATCGACTGATTTGGATGCCTCCAGAAGGAGAGTTGTCCTACTATGACAAACGGCATCTATTTAGTTATGCTAATGAGGATCAATATTTCGCTGCGGGTACACAGCAAAAGATCATAAATTATTTTGGGTGGAGAATTAATTTAAATATATGCTATGATCTAAGGTTTCCGGTTTCTTTGAGGAATGTTAACTCTTATGATTGTCTACTTTTCGTTGCGAATTGGCCTCATAAAAGAGCATTGCATTGGAAGACATTATTGCGCGCAAGAGCAATCGAAAATTTGACGTATGTAGTCGCTTGTAATCGGGTAGGAGAAGATGATAATGATCTTATGTATTCGGGCGACTCTACAGTATTAGGCCCCGATGGGATATCTTTAGTAACAGAATCTGAAGAGTCTACTATTTTGATTGCAGAGTTATCTAAATCTACATTAGACGATTACCGGAAGACTTTTGCTTTCGAAGAAGATGCAGATACATTTGAGATTAAATTTTGAACCATAAAAGATATAAAAGTTTTTTTCATAATGTATAAGATTTTTTGAGTAAAGCTTCTAAGCACATAAATGTTTTATGAGTTTACCTGTTTCTTTTATGGTTTAATCTCTGAGGTGCTTTTGAGTGCTAAGTGTTTGAATTAAATCCTCTCCAAGATCCGCTTCATCCGTAACACCGCACTAATTTCAATTGAGACATTTCTGATTTGCTTTTCAGGCAGACTAATTCTATTCCCATTTCGATTTACAATATTGGATAGTGGTGGTTGCATGTATTGGCTAGATATATCTGGGCTAATTGTAAATTCTATAGCTGCTCCAAATAATTCTGCAAAATCATATTGGAAACCGCCACCAACAGTGAAACCATAGTTTAGTTTTCTAACAAAAAATTCATCTGGGACATATGGTCCAAAGCCAATATATTCGTCCAAATTAGTTGATAAAGTATATTCGCCTCTTAGAGCTAAAACATAATATGGTTTAGCTTTTTTCTCCATATTCAATATTTTCTTCGCCCCAGCTAAAACAGACAAATTGTTGAATTCATATTGTAGTCTTCTTCTAAATATTTCTGTTGGAGTTCTGGCATTGAACGTGGCTATCTCTGAACTTCCTCGCTTGTGAAATCCAATTTCTGCATATAGAGACGACGCTTGGTCTTCTTCATAACTCTCGATAAAAAATGAACCATGAAAAGTGGTCAAAGCACCACGGTTTTGTGAATTACCCCAAAGTTGGAATCCCAGACTCGGACCAATCTTAGGACCAAATACAAAACTCTGACTTTGCAAATCTTGCAAACAGACCATTATCATTAGAAAACCAAGACCAAAGAGTTTAATCAGCTTTTTTCGCTTAAAAGGTTGAGCTATCATATTAATCATGATCAGATAAATTATCTAAAGATTCGTTTTCAGAAGAAAGATAAGCATTCCACATTAATTCTGTTCCTTGCTGAATTGGATTAGACAGACCATATCGACTGGTCTGGTCTAAGCGTGATGGATTGATGTTGTATTGAGCGGCGATCGATTTTATAGTTTCTCCTTCCTGGACCAAGTGGTAAAATTGAATCGTCTTTTTGACAATTGACTTTGCAATCGAAAGACCGTCTTGAAAATGACCTCCATCATATTGATATAATTCATACTTACTAATGATTCGAATCAATTTATTTCCATATTCTGGATCAGTCGCATATCCAGCAGATTGAAGTCCAAATGCCCAACTCGAATAATCAGAAACTGGAATTGAAAATAAAAATCCATATCTAAATTCTTTAGCTGGATTCATAATAAATTCAGAATGTGCGATGTAAGAATCGAGAGCTGAATCAAAAACACGAAAGCAACTTTTTGTCAAAGTGCCATTGACACCATAATCATCATCTTCTCTGTACATTTCTTTTCCTGTCCATTGATTTCCGCATTTAATGCCGAAGTGATTGTTTGCTTCCGTACAGAGTGGACTTGCGCCAATATTTGATTCTAATAGGCCTTGAGCTAATTTTATACTTGCGGGAATTCCAGTCCGATTCATTTCATCTATTGCAATTTTAGAATAAGTCGTTATGTATTCGTCCACTTGTTGCTGAGACAAAAGCCAAGATTGACTTACGATGAAAATTAGAATAAGGTGTATAGATTGATTCATATAATGATAAACTCTAATACAATATAATTTGATAAGGCAAACTCTATTCCAAAGATAATTCTTGTTTTTAGTTACTGTTTTAATGATCATCACTTTCAATCTATCATTGATTCAACCTAACTACTATAATACCAGTATTATTCTTATCATTAAGGGTAGAAGATCCTACTTCCCATAGATTCGCACCTTATTAAGTCTTTCGTAAGCCAGCAAATGCGAATATCTATTTATCTATATTAATTTTTACAGTAAGCACATTATATAGTTAAGGTTTAATCGTTTTCAACTTATAATATCGAATTATGATAAAGCTTACATTGATTTTGTGTTTATCTATACTATAAACAAGTAGCATATTATTTGAACAAACAGAAGATCCTGGAGCGTTTATATCTTTGGGTTTAGAAGTTGGGTTCTCATCATATGAAGATCATTATTATGAAACTCGCCCGGGTTTTGGGGGATTCAGTATTACAGAATTCTCAGGTTTCAAAGCAGTTATGCTTAATACTGAAATTGGCTATAAAATTTCAGATAATGCAGTTAATGGCTAAGTATATTTTTATACCTGGGACAACAACAAATTTCCCCATCAGCTCAAATTGGTTGGGAGTAAACTTAAGTTTTGATATTTCAAAATCTGATCGTTACTACGTCTTTCTTGGCGCAGGACGCGCTATTTCAAATATCTCACGAAAAGGAATTACGATCAAGCAAAGTATATTGTATAATGTTGGTGTGGGCATCAAAATGGAGAAGACAATATTTGAATTTGAGTTCTTTGGAGGTTCCGTGGATGAGGTAAATAGCGTAGATCCAAATCCGTTTGTTGGCGTAAAATATGAACTAATGTCTTCAGATTTATGTAGTTATTTGCTGAAGATGAACAATAATTAATTTAAAGCTTCAAACTAAAAGCCTAATCTTAATAGAACAACATATTTATATGATTCCAAATCAGACATCTCAATATGTCTTGATATGACTCACATGTAATGGGCGAAAAAACCTCTTCATATAATGACTATAGTAGATTTGTAAATCTGTTTA
>ENA-ORXT01002029-ORXT01002029.1-marine-metagenome-genome-assembly--contig:-NODE-2029-length-25433-cov-8.355261_pt1 | contig 25433 bp, 21 predicted proteins | sample MGYA00237868_ERZ511482 | MGnify/ENA metagenome assembly ERZ511482
TTTATTTCAACATTAACTTAATAGCAAAAGCGAGCAGCTCGATTAGATCATCCCGTTCTTGCAACGGGAGGGTCGCAGGTTCGAATCCTGCCGCCCCGACAATAAAAGGTCATCATGTAAACATGGTGGCCTTTTTTAGTTTAAGTTCGAATCTAATGAAAGAAGAAAGCTTCAAGGTTTATATTTTATTTTCGGAAGACCTATCCAAATATTATGTAGGTGTTACGGCGACTTCACCAGAAGCTCGTCTTAAAAAACATTTGTCAAATCATAAAGGATTTACCGGAAGAGCAAAAGATTGGGTTATAATAAAAGTGATAGCATTCGAAATGAAAGATGATGCATTGAGAAAGGAGAAGGAAATTAAGAAAAGAGGAATAAGAAGGTGGATAGAAAAGAACTAAGGTTGATTAGTTGTTATTCAATGAGACCAAGCATCTAGAAAGCGCATGCCGCCTATTTCGGCGGGAGGGTCGCAGGTTTGTACCGCTTTTTCAGCGGTATTCGAATCCTGCCGCCCCGACAATTAAAGGTCATCATATAAACATGGTGGCCTTTTTTATTTCAACATTAACTTAATAGCAAAAGCGAGCAGCTCGATTAGATCATCCCGTTCTTGCAACGGGAGGGTCGCAAGTTTGTACCGCTTTTTCAGCGGTATTCGAATCCTGCCGCCCCCGACAATTAAAGATCATCATAAAACCATGGTGGCTTTTCTATGTAGCTAAGGGATAGAATTTACATTCGATTTTCCTCTAGTCATCCAGTCATTTCATCCAGACGCACTTAAATTCCTCTCAAATAAAAAAAGACCACCTCAAAACGAGATAGCCTTTTAATGCTCTATTTTAATAATTTCTATTTACACCGTAGCGCTTGTCTCCATGGCAAACCTTCTTATTCCTAGTACTGCATACTCACTCTCGTTATCAGTGATACAGATTACTTTAGAACCGTTGTGATAAGCGCCAACAATATCTCGCGTAAGTTTATTTACCTCTTCACTTTCCATCTGAGAAAAGCGAGCTTCGTTAATTAATACAGTATCGATATTGTGCATCTTTATTGCGCTTCTAAATTCTGATACTTTATCGAACAGTAAATCTCTTGACGCAGTTTCGTTGAACCTGTCTAAGAAATTTTTCACAGTCTGACCGAGTAAGTCAGTCATGATACAGTTAACGTCCTCCATAATTTTATCATCATTAAGATCATCAGGATTACCTGCTATAATAGCATCACTCAAATTTTTGTATGCAGTAACCTGTTTATAGAGTGGTAAGTATTCTTCTACGCAAGCAAGCACTAGTGGTATTGATTGACCTTGGATAATTTCCATAAGCCCGTCATCTACTCTTTTTAAATATTGCCTAGTTCTCACAGTATCGTCTTCATCAGTAGCACCATTACCGTGATGTATTGCATCTCCACCGCCAACTGAGTGATGTTGCACAGATGTAGTATCTTCATCAAAGTTCATCGCCTCGTCGTAATCTCTCACCACATTATCAGAGATATCAATCTCAGTCAAAATTCCACCTTGAGCAATATGCAGGCTTGTTTTATTTTTACTTACACACAGCACGTACACACTAGAGTGAGCTTGTAGTTCAGATATCAGAGGATACAGATTAAATGTTTCGCCCACATCGGCTATGGAAACAGCCTCGTGTCTAAGTTTGACAATTTCATTTACAGAATCGGAAAAATAGCCCACTAAACCTAACTCTTGGTGAGCCCAAAAATCATTATTGTCTGCATAAGCGTTCAAGGCATCTGCTATTTCTTTGAAAGGTTTGTCTAACTTTTCACATTCACTTTTTAAGCTGCTAACGGCGTTTTTCCATCTAATTCTGTTTTTCTCTATATCGCCAGCTTTAACTGTTGGTATAGATAAACTTAGGCACATATTGCCATTTACTTTTTGAAGATCTTTTATTAATTTCGTGGTATCCATAATTATATAATTTTAATTGCTCCATGGGAGATATTCCCGATTAACGCAGAATGAGACTGAATTGTAGCAAAGTTGGTTTAATAGTAAAAGTGATTAATTATAGTAAATGTTCGATTAATTAACGTTATTATTCAATATTATCTGGCCATTTTAACTGACGGAAGCTGCCTAGCGGAACAACTATATTAATAAGCAAATCTTTATTAGCTTAGCGCATTCTAAAAAATAAAGGAAAAGATTTATGACAACTTATGTATTACTTGCCATGATTTTATTTGCCATATTTCTGCGGTACAGATCCCAAAAAGCACAAAGTATACCTATGCACAACATATCAGTTAGTGCGGTGGATCAATTGATAAATAACGACAAAGCCATTCTCATTGACGTTCGCAATCCCAAAGAAATAAACCGAGGTAAGATTGGCACACCCTTGGAGATAGAATTAACTACCTCCATTAGAAAAAAATTAATCGAATTGGATAGGAATAGAAAATATATCGTTTATTGTCAGAGTGGTGGACGCAGTGTGGTGGCAAGCAAGATTATGCTCGGAATGGGATTTGCTGATGTCAACAACCTATTAGGTGGATACAGTGCATGGACAAAAAGATGATTCAAATTGCTCGACGAAAAATAGAACAAAAAAGGCTATCTCATTTCTGAAATAGCCTTTCTAAAAATCTATAAACTAATGTTTTAGTCCATTTCTTTTTCCATCCGCTCTACTCTATTCAATGATCTAAGGATTGCACTCTTTTGATTTAGTATCATTCCACGTACTTCTACTGGAAGTTCATAACTGTCCAAGAATTCGCTATATTCATCTAAGCTTGCTTCTTCGCCTCTTTCAATCTCTTCCAATAACATCTCTTCTTTATCGAAACTGAGAAAAGATTTAAAATTGAACCATGCTCTGTGTAAATCACCTGCGACACTTGTTCCCTTATCAATATGACCACCTGATATTTTTAATAAGTCTTTAATTTGGTGACCAAACTCATAACGCTGGTTTGCTTTTGACCTAAATAGAGCAGCATGCATTTGATTATTCGTCTCTTCAGCCGCACTTAAATACCCTTTTTCGGCATCATAATTTTTAGCCAATAATCCATTTAGTCCTTTGATTACACTTTCATCTATCATATCTTTTGATTTTAATGTTAAATATTCTTTAGTAGTATTTTTTCGTAATAGCTAAGCTTCCATTTTTTCGTTTTACTATTCTTGTTTTTTACTTTTAAACTTCTTTTTTCAACCCTTTGCAATATTTTAGGATGAACATAATATGACCTACAAACTTCAGGAGTGTTACCTAGTTCCTCAGCAACCATTCTAACTAATATATTGCTAAACTTCTTTTTGCTAGAGGCTTTAATCTCCTTTTCTGCAAGCGGATAAAGCTCTACGGCTAATCTAGAAGCTACCCATGTTCTAAAATCTTTGCTGCTGTGCTCGTCACCCATGTATTTCTGAATGTAAGCGTTAACATCATCACTATCAATTGATTTATATTTTTTAGAGTTTACTTTGTATCTAAAAATTTCATAACCTGGTAAATCGGCGGCGTTCTTGATGAGCTGATGGAGATTTTGATCTTCAATCTCTACTATTCTATCTTTATTACTTTTACCCGAATACTGAAATATTATGCTGTCCTTGTTGACTGTCATGTGTTTTCGGCGAAGAGTGGTAAGTCCATAAGTAGCATTTTTTTTAACATATTGTTGATTACCAATTCGTATTCCTGTTTCATCAAGAATTAGAACTATCAGACTTAGAATTTTTTTCTTAGTCCACTTCTTCGCTGCAACATCATTGTATAACTGCTTTCTAAATTTGGCTAATTTTTTACCAAATTTTTTCATCTTAGCAAACTTTTTTGCCTGTCTTTTCTTTTCCCAGTCGGAATGATATATGTATTGCTTTCTTCCTTTAAGGTCTCTACCTATTGCCTGAATATGTCCGTCTGGCCATTTGCATATTTGTACATTTGACCACATTGGAGGAATCACTAACTCTTCAAATCTGGCAAGTAACTTTTTAGATGTTATTTTCTTACCTTGTTCATCGACGTATTGAATTTCCTTGCTTGTCTCCTTTTTGTAAATCGACATTGACTCATCGTCAACTTTTTTTATCTTTTGTTTTCGAGTAGTCCTTTTCAAGGTGTGTAAGAATTAAACAGTCAATTTACCAGACACTCCAGCATCCACTGATCTATCTCCAGTGATTGCTGAGTAAGCCATCGTTGCCATATCAACAATTTTTCCATGCTTAGTATCCCAGTATTTTATATCACTTGCCTTAACAGCAATGATAGAAATATCATCGTCTTCTTTACCGTCAAACCAAGCATTCGCCATTATTGACCAGTGTTCATCTATATGTTTTTGATCTGTATAAATGGATGCTTTACCGTAGACGGATAAATATTCAGATTTACTAGTATTCATAAAAGTCAATTGAAGCGCTGCATCTTTTTGGAGTTGAAAATTCTTATCACTTTTCTTACTACTGATAAACCACATTCTGCCTTCTTCGTCCACTTCTTTCAAGGTCATAGGTCGAGTAGGTATTGGCCTTTGGTCTAGACTTGTATTCATCATGCAGACCCTAGCTTTTTCTGCTATTTCTTTTAATTTTTCGATTGCTTGTTTATTGCTTAGATTTTCAGTCGCCATAATATTTATATTTATTGGTTTTGTATTTGTGTTTTCAGTAGCTTTAACTGTTCATACGAATATCTTGTTCGATTCATTATTAAATTTTTTTATTTTGAATTTCAATAAAATTTATTTTCTATGTTTTCAATTATTGAAACGGAAAGAGTGAAACTGCGACGTTTTACGTCAGAAGATTATCAGGCAGTATACGAGGTAAATTCCAACCTCGAAGTGCAAAAGTATACAGGAGATAAATTAATTACTAGTTTAGAAAAAGCAAAACAGCTGATAGCTAATGTAAGCCTAAAGGACTATGAGAATTTTGGATATGGTCGCTGGGCTGTATTTTACAAGCCAGATAAAAAGGTGATAGGTTTTGCAGGTTTAAAATACCTTCCTGAACAGGATAAGACAGACATTGGATTTAGATTTCTTCCAGCGTATTGGGGAAAAGGTTTGGCAACAGAAGTCTCACACGAAATAATTAAATATGGATTTGACGTTTTAAAACTGGATACTATTTACGGAATCGCTATGCCCGAAAATATTGGATCCTGTAAAGTGCTCGAAAAAATAGGCCTGCAATTTTATAAGGTTGACGACTATGAAGGGGATGAGGGTGTATATAACTGGTATAAAATTGATCAAGAAATTTACTGAAACCTATAAAAAAATTTCTTAAATCTTGCCCAAACTCGTCTTATCACTATTGAGACTATTCTGGCTAACTTCTTTCATAAACCAAGCTAACTCACCATCCGCGCTCGGGCCATATGGTATCAATAAAGTTCCCTTTGATTTATTAGCTACTTCTATCACGTACAACATGGACATGTCTTCAGGATTGGATTGTCCCTCATACCTATACTCATCAATAATCATTATTTCTTCAGCTTTGAAAGTAGATTCGCTTTCCAATTCTGTAAATTTTCCATCGATCATCTGATAGCTAGATTTATAGCCTTTCTGCTCATATTCTTTGATCTTGTCAATTTCGTGCTTCGCAATTTCATCTTTCATAGTTCACTTATTTTTTAGTTTGAGAACATTTGTTAGTTACTACCTTAGCACTATAAATAGAAAGAGTCCAATTTGTTCATTCAGCCCAAAGAAAATTACTATCTTGTAAATCGATATAAGTATCAAATTTGAAGTACACATTCGTATATTTAACTATTGCCATCTTGGTATTTAACGCCTGTAGTGACCAGGTTGACTTGCAGAGCCTCAGTTGCAATAAAGACGCGCTATATTCTCCTAAATTAATCACCGTAGGGGAGGCATTTAGCTATCAAGAGAATCCGCATACAATATTTATAGAAGTCAGTAAGTCTGACGAATATCTCTCAGGGCACTTACCAAATGCCTTACAAGTCTGGCGACCAGATTTTCGCAATAAGGTGGCAAGCCCGTTTACTGGTATGCGATGCAGTGCGTCAGAGTTGACTACTTTTCTGCAAACATTAGGGGTAGAGAAAAATTCAAAGCTGATTTTATATGATGCTAAAGGTGGCTGCGATGCCATGCGATTGGCATGGGTATTCGATTACTATGGTTACAAATCTTATCAGGTGATCAATGGGGGTAAAGTTGCTTGGGTTCAAGCTGGATTCTCATTGAGTAGAAATCCTGAGAAAGCTATTTCAAAACCAGATTTCGTATTTGATCCTCAGGTGGATAGTTCCTATCTGGCTACTGTGGAGGATGTTCAAAAAGGGATACTTGATAAGCAAACTATTATCGTGGACACCCGCGAATCGTATGAATATGCAGGTCAGTGCTTTACTTCTAACAACGAAGTGCTTGCGTATAAAAAGGGTGCTTTTAGTAGAGGTTGCATATCCACGGCGGTACATCTCAATTGGTCAGATCTCTCTGATTTGGAAGAAGATCATCGTGTCAAGTGTGAAAAAGACTTAAGGTATAATTTAGCACAGAAAGGTATTACGCAAGACAAACAAATCATCGTATATTGCCAGTCTGGATCTCGCTCATCACATACTGCTTTTGTGTTGCGTGAGATATTGGATTTTCCGAATGTGAAAAACTATGATGGATCTTGGATTGAGTGGAGTTACCATGCTAGTCAAGATAATTCTTTTCTCATTGATAAGCTTACTAGTCAAGAAGATTTCGAAGTAGCTTTTAGAAATTATTTGGAGGAAGGAAAAGTGGAATTATGAAGAATAAAAATAGGAGAAAATTTATAAAGAACACAGCCTTAGTATCATTTGCTACCTGGATAGGCATGCCGGTGGTTTATGCTGAAAATTTTCCCGCAGCATTAGAGCCTGTGGCTTTGTTAGACGATGGCTTGCGCACAAATTTACCAGGGAAAAGTGATCAATTGACTATCCTCAATGACCGCCCCGTCAATGCAGAGACAGCAGCACATCTTTTGGATGCTGATCTCACGCCTAATGATTTATTTTTTGTGCGCAACAATGGAATCCCACCTCGCACAGTAGATGTGGATAACTGGACTTTGACCATCTCTGGAGAATCAACAAAGCAGAAAAAGACATTCACTTTAGCCGAGCTCAAATCTAAATTTAAACAGTACACTTTAAATATAACACTAGAGTGTGGAGGCAATGGACGTAGCGAATTCAATCCCCCTGCCAAGGGCAATCAGTGGACTACTGGAGCTGTCGGATGCGCTGCATGGACGGGCGTAAGATTGGCAGATGTTTTAGCGGATGTAGGGGTCAAAAGAGATGCTGTTTACCTCGGGTACTATGGAGAAGACGATCATCTCTCTGGAGATCCTAAGAAGGATTCTATTTCCCGCGGCGTGCCGATGGTAAAAGCTATGGAGGCGGAAAGCATGATTGCTTGGTCTATGAACGGGACTGACATTCCTATGCTGAATGGCCACCCTTTACGGCTTATTTTCGGTGGGTTTCCTGCCTCTTGTTCGGGAAAGTGGCTGAGCAAGATTGTGATCAGAAACAAAGTACATGATGGTCAAAAAATGACTGGTCAGGCTTACCGTACACCATGTAAATCAGTGGCACCAGGAACCAAAGTAGCTGACGAGGATATGTGTATTATAGAGAAGATGCCTGTAAAGTCTCTGATCACTTATCCCAAAACAGGAGCGACAATCCAATCGGACCAACTGCTTCCTATCAGGGGTAAAGCTTGGACCTCTGCTACCAATATTCGGGAAGTTGAGTGCTCGATAGATTTTGGCAAAACTTGGAAAACTTGCAGTCTTCAGTCTGCTAAAAACAGATATGCTTGGCAAACTTTCGAGACGGAATTGAAGTTTCCGCAGAGGGGATATTATGAAGTATGGGCGCGGGCTACAGATGCCGAGGATCAGACCCAACCTATGATATTACCAGGTTGGAATCCTAAGGGATATCTCAATAATGCCTGCCACCGCATAGCCATAAAAGTAGTCTGATGAATCCAAATAATAGACCTTCTTTATGGACGAGTTTTATGACCAATAATTGGACTACACTGTTAGCGACCCTAAGTATCTTTGTGCTTGCACTCATCACTTTTTTGGGCTATCTTCTACTGGGTGACAATGTTCAATCTTTTTATCCTATAGAAAAACCTTCTGCGCAAATACTAGCAGCAAGACAACAGCGCGCTTCCGATCGATTGGCTGAGGCAGAAGTCGAAGCCAGTTGGGATAGGGTGGTGGACGGCATTCATCAGCGTACTGGTTTTTATGCTGACCCAAAGCTTCCCGTCATAATCGCCGCCTGTACGTCCTGTCACAGTTCCAAATTAGTTACGCAGAACAGCGCTACTAGAGACGGGTGGAAAGCAATGATTCGCTGGATGCAAGAGACGCAAGGCCTTCCAGATTTAGGTGAAACCGAACCCGTTATTTTGGATTATCTCGCCAAGTATTATGCGCCCAAAGCTGTAGGACGCCGCGCCAATCTCGACCTCACCCAAGTAGAATGGTACATCCTCGAAGCAGTAAATTAATGAAGTTTTTTTAGGAGTTATTTTTGGGGCCATCCCCTTTAGCCATCTCACCAACCTCGTGCTGGCGGGGTCGCTACGTTTCAGGACTCCCTGTCGGTCGGTCCTCCGGACTTCCTCGCCTCTGCTACAAAATAAGCTGCCCGTTCTCGTCACCCTTGCACATCGCTTGTCCGTGTATGGAAATAAGTTTTTTCTCCGTATGAGGGATAGGAATGGACCGACGGTAGGAGGTGTGCGAACAAAAAAAAGGGATGGGTGGTAGGTAAGCTTTTTTGTGAAGTACGGGAGCGAACGCGTACCCATGGATAGCGCGACCCTGACCTTTCGCCTCTTTGCGAAACTGTCAGTGGGCATACCCAAAAAAAAAGTCTAAGGAGTACTACTCGGAAGGACCTCGCCGCTTATAGATAGACGTTCAGCCTTTTGCTGCTTATTGAAAAATACTTTGATCTTCTTGTAAAAATAACCCTCTTTGTAGGAGTCGTATTTAATGGTGATTTGGGAAGTACTATCGGGTAATATAGGGCTTAGTTTCCAGTAGGGGGCAGTGCAGCCGCAAGTGCTGCGGACGTTATCTATAAAAAGTGTATCTGAACTAATATTCTTGAACGTAAAATCAATTTCTTCTGGTTGACCTTGGCTGAGTATACCGAAATCATAGTCCTGCTCCTCCTGCCACTCTACGATTTGAGCAGTAGAAAAAAAAGGAATTAAAAGAAGAGAGAATATCATATTTTTCATAAGTGATTTTCGATAACCTCCCAAGTATGATCGGAAAGTAATTTTACTTCAGAGATAAATTCATAGGGAGGGTTATCGCCCCATTCATCATCGCTGACCATGGATAAAACATAAGACTCATCTTTTTTCTGATACAAAAAATATAACCGACCTATTATTGGTTTAAAACCCATATCAGCTAAGTAAATTTTCTCAGAAATATCTACTCTATCGTGTACTTCTTGGGCTTGCTGAATGAGGGTTTCTACTTGTTTACGTATCTGAGATAAGTGTACATTGGTTTGCTCGTACATGGCATCCAATGACAGACCTTTGACCCTTCCTTTATCAATAGGTTTGATCACCGACCCGCCTACGGTATGGGCATATGGTAACAAATGCGGGTTTTCTGCAACCTTATCGATATCGATAGGATTTATAAACTCTTCTTCCTTTTCGTCTTCCATGTATACTAAACTGATGCTGCAAATAATAGTTTAAAGATAGAGCATTTCGATGTAAAATACCTGAAATCGTTGAATACTTACCATGAAAAAGAGGCAGCATCTACAATAGATACTGCCTCCTTTATTATAAAAGTTACACAAGTTTCTTACTTCAATTGGAACGATCCTGTACCAGATAAAAAGCCTTTGTTATAAACTTCTATCTCGTAGATACCTGGTGAAAAGGCAACATTTGGTTCCCAATTCACACAAACGTTTTCCTTGATTGATTCATATTCGATATCTGCTTTTTGTGTATATCTTATCTGATCTTTACTTTTCGAACCTGTGAAAATACCAGATCCAAGTTCGTCGATACTCATCGTTTCTCCAATCGGATTGATTACTCGAACGTGAAAGGTTTCATTACCAATCGGTGCTATTTCGTTTTCGGTAGTGTTGAAACAAATTTGGATTTTTTCAGAATTTTTAGCGTAAGACTTTTGCACTGTCTTTCCGCTGTTTTTAGTTTTTAAACCCGTTCCCGTCACTTCAGTTACCCTTACTACGGAGGCATAATTTACTTTCTTGTTTAGCATTGTATTTTTTTCCTCAAGATTTTCTTTAAGACCGACTAATACAGCTTTTTCAGAATTTAGGTTTTCAACGTTTATGCGCTCAGCTTCAACATTGGTTTGTAGTAATTTCTTCTCCTCTGAAAGCTGAATTTTCTCTCTTGTCAAAATTTTATTTTGCTCTTTTACAGCATCTAATTCGGCAAGATAACGTCCTAGTTCAGACTGAAAATTGTCAATATCAAGTCGAGCTTGATTAAGCTGACCTTTGGTCGCCTTTCCACTCGAAATCAGTCTAGAAATTTCTTTTTTCTTTCCTTCCAATTCAGTTTTCTGGGTTTCGATCATAGCATTGAGCTCTTCATTTTCACCCTTCTGCTCGTCCAAAGTATTCATAACTTCTTCGTACTGCGTTTGCAAATCATCTTGCAGCATAGATGCTTCTTCTAATTCAGTTGATTGTTGTGTTATAACATTAGATTGGGAGTTTCTGTTTACTAACAGAAAAGTAATAACTCCAAGAAGTAAAGCAATAATGATTCCCATTGCGGTTACTCTCTTTTGCATAGATTCTTCGTTGGTACTCATAATTTGATTTTTTAAGTTTACAATAGTATGAATGTATATACGTAAATTGTGAAAAAATTATTGCCAAATGTAAGTAATAGTTATTGAATTTTTAATATTTTTATTTGATATTAAAGCATAAAATTTAGGCCTTAAATAGCTCATTTTCATATGATTGACACATTATCATTAACACACATTCTTTTTCTTGATGTTGAAACGGTTTCAGGGACGCATTTGTTGAATGAGCTCTCTGAAGAGATGCAATATTTATGGAAACTAAAGGCTGCACAAGTCCTTAGAAGACCATACGAAGAATTTGAAGAGGGGCAATTTGAAGCTGCTTATCAAGATCGTGCAGCTATTTATGCAGAGTTCGGAAAAATTGTTTGTATATCCGTGGGTTTAGTGGTGGATACTGGTAAGGATGGGAAGTTAGGGGTGCGCTTAAAGTCCTTTCAAGGCTACGATGAAGGTAAAATACTAAATGACTTTGCGGAGTTGATGAATCAGTATTTTCACAATATTAGCACGCATTATATGTGTGGGCACAATCTACGAGAATTTGATGTACCTTATATATGTAGACGTATGGTCGTAAATGGTATTGAGTTACCAAAAATGCTACAGTTGCATGGCAAAAAGCCGTGGGAAACAAAATATTTATTGGATACAATGGATATGTGGAAGTTTGGCGATTACAAGCATTACTCTTCTCTAAAGTTACTTACTGGAATATTTGGCATCCCTTCCCCAAAAGATGATATAGATGGTTCTGAGGTAGGAAAAGTGTTTTGGGAAGAGAAGGATGTGGATAGAATTGCCGCTTACTGTGAAAAAGATGTATTAGCTGTGATCCAAATAATGATGAAGTTTAAAAGAATGGATACTTTTGAGGCATCAGATGTAACCTCTTTATTAATTGAAATAGAAGAATGAAACACCTTATAGCACCCTCAATCCTAGCTGCTAATTTTGGAACGCTGCATGCAGACGTAGAAATGCTAAATAGTTCTAAGGCCGATTGGATACATGTAGATATCATGGACGGTAGATTTGTGCCGAACATATCTTTTGGCTTTCCAGTGATGAAAGCTATCAAAGAAGTGAGTAAACTACCACTCGATGTTCATCTAATGATAGAACATCCCGAGCAATATTTACAAGATTTCAAAGATGCGGGTGCGGATGTACTAACGGTACATCTCGAAGCGTGCCCTCACTTACATCGAACTATCCAACAAATTAAAGAGCTAGGTATGAAGGCTGGGGTAGCTTTGAATCCACATACCAATATTGATCTCTTAGAAGATGTGATTGAGCATATAGATTTGGTATGCTTAATGTCTGTTAATCCTGGTTTTGGAGGTCAGAAGTTTATTTATAACACGATCCCTAAAACGAAAAAGCTAAAGCAACTAATCGACACAAGAAACGCAAGCGTGAAAATAGAAATTGACGGGGGCGTAGGTTTACAAAATGCGGAAAAGCTATTGCAAGCAGGTGCCGATGTCCTAGTTGCAGGATCTGCAGTATTTAAAGCTGACGACCCTGTTGATACGATTTCTAAACTTAAAAGTATAGGTAAAGACATCTATATGGTATAAGAGGATAATATTTATACCTTGATCTTTAGACCTTCGTTCACACTGTTATTATACCTATACTACATGAGAATCAGCTTTTTATTTATATTCATTGCATTTCAGATTTGTCTATCTGCCCAAGATGGTTTTTTGAGTGGGCGCATCACGGATGGTGAGACGAGAGATGGTGTTGAGTTTGCTACAGTCTATTTGAAAAATACCAATACTGTAGTGGAAACGGATAACAATGGATACTTTAGGATAAAGGTCCCAATTGATCAAAAATATTTCATAGCTGTAAGTAGGATAGGGTATAAGGATTTTGAAAAAGAAATGAAAAAATTTCGCAAGGGCGAAAAACGGAATTTAGACATCGGACTTGCGCCGGAAACTATGGATATTGAAGTGGTTGTCGCAGAGACTAGATTACGAGATGCAGAAACGATAAGAGAAGAGGTGACTGCGCTGAAAAAATTACCCTCTACCACGGGTAATCTAGAAAGCGTTCTGCCACATATCGCCTTGGGTGCTAACTCAGGAACAGGTGGAGAGTTAAGTTCACAGTATAATGTGCGGGGAGGTAACTACGATGAGAATTTGGTGTACGTAAATGATTTTGAGATTTATCGACCACAGTTAATTAGAGCGGGACAACAGGAGGGACTTACCTTTGCGAATATAGATTTGGTGCGTGATTTGTCTTTTTCTTCAGGTGGGTTTCAAGCTAAATACGGAGATAAATTATCTTCGGTTTTGGACGTGAAATATAAACTGCCCGATTCTTTAGCGGCTAGTGTTGGGGGAAGTTTATTGGGCGGTTCAGCACACATTGAAGGTAGTATTGCCTTAGACAGCACCTATCGAAAATTTCGTTACTTAATAGGAGCAAGATATAAAACGACAAAATATCTTCTGGGTTCATTGGATGTGCAAGGCGAGTATCAACCCAACTTTGCTGACTTTCAAGGCTATTTTACTTATGATTTGAGCAAAAATTGGCAAATCGGGGCTATCGGAAATTATAATCGAAGTGTATATAACTTCACTCCTAGAAGCCGTTCTACTGCGCTAGGAATAGTCAATTTTGGGTTAGAATTATCAACCGTATTTACGGGGCAGGAAGAAGATAGTTTTGTAAATGGGATGGGAGGAGTCTCTCTTACTTACATTCCAGACAGACAGAAAAATCCTTTTTACTTAAAATTTCTTTCCAGCAATTATCGATCAAGCGAAGTAGAAACAATAGACATTATTGGGGATTATTTATTAGGTGAAATAGAAACAAGTTTGGGCAGTGATGATGCAGGTGAGCTGGTAAATGTTTTGGGTACAGGTACCCAGCATCAGTTTGTGAGAAACTATTTATATCTAGATGTCTATAATGCAGAGCATAAAGGGGGTATAGAAATCCAGCAAGATCGTAACGACGAAAAAGATATAAATCACTTCGTTCAATGGGGCGTTAAATTTCAAAGAGAAAATATTATCGATGATCTCAATGAATGGGAACGCATTGATTCTGCTGGATACTCTTTACCTTTCAGCGAGTCTCAAGTGCTGGTAAGTGAAGTCCTCAAAACACAAAATATTTTATCTTCAAATCGTTTTTCCGCTTACGCACAGGAGACCTTTTCAAGTAAAATAAACTCTTTGAGAGAATGGCAATTGACGGTAGGCGTGAGGGCTAATTATTGGGATTTGAATCAAGAGCTAAATGTGTCTCCTCGTGTCCAGTTTTTATATAAACCATTGAATAAGCTAAGAGAAGTTTCCTATAAGGTGGCTGCAGGACTTTACGTTCAGCCTCCGTTTTATCGAGAGCTGCGTAGACCTGACGGTTCCATAAACAGAGATTTAAAATCTCAAAAATCTGCTCATGTAGTAGCTGGACTGACGTATGATTTTTATCTAGGAAATATTGAAAAACCATTTCGATTCATAGCTGAAGCTTACTACAAACAGCTGTGGGACGTAGTATCGTATGAAATTGATAATGTAAGAATTCGATATAGTGGAGAAAACGATGCGACGGGTTATGTAACGGGTATCGATATGCGTATCAACGGTGAGTTTGTCAAAGGTGCAGAATCTTGGATAAATTTATCCTTCTTGCGTGCAAGAGAGCAAATCACTGGTGTGCAGCATCTGGATAGAGAGCGTGGTGTCCCAGAAGCGATAGAAGTAAACGATGTGCCTAGGCCTAGTGATCAATTTATGAGTCTTTCTATCTTTTTTCAAGATTATCTTCGCAAGAATGAAAATTTCAAGATGCACATGAATCTAACTATTGGAACTGGTTTTCCCTTCGGCATAAAGGACAATAATGAAATTTACCGAAACACATATCGGTTCTCTCCATATCATAGAGTGGACATTGGTTTCTCACTTCAGTTGTATGACCGAGCAGACAAAGCTAAGAAACCAAATCACTTTTTAGGATTCACTAAAAGTACATGGATTAGCTTAGAAGTATTCAATCTGATGCAAGTGTCAAATGCGGCCTCAAACACTTGGATAAAGACGGTTTATAACACTCAATTTGCAATTCCTAACTTTTTAACCTCCAGACGCTTAAATTTAAGGCTAAAAATGGACTTTTAACGCAAAATAGTGACGATTTTAAGCTATTTAGGAGCTCAATACTCCCTTTTATTACTAGTTATTCTTATCTTTAAACTGGAATCATCCACTAGGACAACAGAATATTGTACAGCATTTAGTTAAGCGAACATTCATTCTTATTATTTCTACTTCCTAGATTATATTTAAAACTGTTAATAGCAAAGCAAACCTCAGTACAACTCTTGTCATTGCACAGGGTTATAATCTGTATTGAAAAACCTATTTTGAAAATAAACAAACAACGCTCATGATCCAATTTATTAAGTTCATTGCTATTTCTCTAGGAATTGTTTTCAGCGGACCAGATGCCAATGTATCAGACGCTCTTGTCGTGGAAACAAATGAAACTATCAGCTCAGATTCTTTAAAACTTGAACCACATAGAATCCAAGAAAAGTTGACACATACATGCGGTTTTAATCATGCAATAGACATGATGAAGAAAATAGACCCAGATTATGAAGCAAAAATGAAATTTTACGACGAAGTTGTTCTTCCTGCTATTCAAAAGGAGGCAAAAGCAAGAAGAAAGTCTGGATTACAGAAAAGAGCAGAAGTGCTTTCTATTCCTATTGTTTTTCACATCATTCATAAGCCTGGTCAATCGCCAGGATCTGGAGAAAACTTAGACGATCAAACGATCATTGATCAATTAGAAACATTAAACGAAGATTTCTCTGCCTTGAATCCAGGTTGGTCGAATATTCCAGATAGATGGGCAGACATTAAGGGAAATCCAGAAATAAAGTTTTGTTTAGCGGAATTTGATCCACAAGGTAATCCATCGACAGGTATTACAAGACACGAATACCAAACCGTAACTGATGCTAATATTCAAAGCGTTATAAAACCAGCTACATTTTGGCCGACTCAAGATTATTACAACGTTTGGACTTTATCCATACCAGGTACAACTGCTGCTGGCGGTGTAGCAGGTTACGCATATTTACCTTATCCTGGTACTCCAGGTTCTAATTTTGATGGTACTGTCTTAGATTATAGATTCACTGGTAAGGGATCTAGAACATTAAGTCATGAACTTGGTCATGGTCTTGGACTAAAGCATACATGGGGTAACTCTGGAGGATGTGGAGATGATGACGGTATTGCAGATACACCAGCTCAAGGTGCAAATACAAATAGCATAACATATATTCCGTGTAATGGAAGTTCTTGGCCAATGGGGCCATCTACTTGTAATTCTTTGGAGCACATGTATATCAACTATATGGATTATGTGCCGAGTGCATGTCGTACTACCTTTTCACAAGGTCAAGTTGATGTGATGCGCTCTGTTTTGTTAGGCGGAGGTCCAGTAGGAACAAATTTAAACTGGGCGAGTAGAAATCAATTGGTACAAAATGCACCCTCTGTTGCTCCTGTTTGTAATGTAGGTACACCCACTGGTGGGGGCGATCCAAATACTGGAGGAGGTGGTCCTCCTATCACGTTGGACTTTGATGCTGGTATTCAGCTGATAACAAACCCTACAGGCGGAGAGTTTTGTGGAGCGCAGGCAATCACTCCAACTGTAATATTGACCAATGATGTAGGAGATGTACCATTAACGAAGTGTACTATAAGATATAAAATTACAGGTATTCCTGGCTCTACTCCTTTCATGTGGACAGGTAACCTTGCAAAAGGCGAAACGGAGGAAGTATCCTTAGCTCCGTTCAATTCTCCAGATTTCAATTTTGAATTTACAGCATGGACCACGAATCCAAATGATGAGCAAGATGAAAATGGATTCAACGATGAGAAAGTTATTAGTCTGGTAACACCAACGGTGTATGACCCTAGTATTTTTGAAGATTTTGAAGACGAAACTACTTTGCCAACTTCTACAAGAATAAAAAGAGTAAGCCCAGGGAGTACAATTAGAAGATGGGAGTTAAGTGATAACTCCGCATATGGTGTAGGTACCTCAAGTGTGTTTTTTAGAAACTTTCAAGATCCTAATGATGATGGAGCAGAAGACATCTTAGAATTTCCAATTGTTGATTTTGCAGAGATAGAAAATCCACGCTTAGCATTTGATATTGCTTATTATAATATAAATAACTATCCAGAAAATGATTCTCTAAGAATTAGAGTTTCTACGGATTGTGGAGAAACGTTCACTACTGTTTTTTACGAGGGTGGAGAACAATTAGCAACAGTATCTCAACAGCAACCTGCTGAGTTTTTCCCTACAGCAGTCCAGTGGAGAAATGAAGTTGTTGACTTGTTTAGTTATTCTGGCTCTGACCGAATGTTAATAGAGATTGTTAACATCGGATATGGTAACAATAACTTGTATCTGGATAATATTAATTTATCGGATGGCTGTGCATCCAATGTGCAGGTAGTATCCAGTAACCTTACTTGTTCAGATGAATGCGATGGTTTTATAAATTTAATTCTCAATGGATTTGTACAGGCTCCTGAAATTACTTGGAGCAGCAGTGCGAACGGACAAACTGGAGAGTCCCTAGATAACTTATGCCCTGGGGATTATTCTGTTACAGTTTATGATGCAGAGTTTGATTGTGAATTTATCCAAGATATTGAGATTACTTCTCCAGAGGAACTAAAATTAATTGTGAACGGAACAGATATTTCCATACCAGGAGCAGATAACGGATCTGTAAATGCACAAGGATTTGGTGGTACTGGATTCATTACCTATGAATGGGATTTTCTAAGTAACGGTATGCCAGAAACGGAGCCTTTTATATTTGGTCTAAAACCAGGTATCTATTGTGTTACCGCCACGGATCAAGCTGGGTGTTCGCTTTCTGATTGTGTACAGATTTTTGGATTTGAGTGTGTCATGGAAGTTTCCCTTGAAATTACGCAACCAACATGTGGCGGCACTGGCGTAGGGTCAGGAATTGTTACTATAACTAACGCTGTTGGAACACCAACAGTAATATGGTCTCAAGGTGGACCTTTTGGATTTATATCAGGAGAAACGAATGATAACCTAACACCGCAAGGAGGTTCCTTTGTCGTAATTACAGATACGGGTATCGAGGATTGTCAAGAAGAATTTTATTTTGAAATATTCCCTCCAGTCATTCCCAACATTAGTCCAGTTGTACTTGATGAAACAGGACCTGGCAACAGTGATGGTTCTATTGTTCTAAATATAGAGGAAGGCGCTTCTGACTATAGTTTTGCATGGTCTTCTGGAACTTCGACCACTGAAGAATTGCTTGATTTGACAGCTGGTTTTTACACCGTAACCATCTCAGATGATAATACTGATTGTGAGTTAATCGAAACTTTCGAAATTACCAATCTTAACTGTACTCTTGCAGCAGGCACTACTATTAAAAATGTAACTTGCTTTGATGGTTCTGATGGAGAATTAGAAATACTAGCAAGCGGCGGTACAACACCATATACCATCAACTGGCCATCTGGTCCTAATGTGGTAAAACAAACGAATCTAAAAGCGGGTATCTATCCAATAACAGTAGTGGATAACGCAGGTTGTAGACTGATTGTAGATGCAATAGTTTCCCAACCAGCGCCATTAACAATCACATTATCGACAACGGATGAATCTAATTCTGGCGCGCTTGATGGGAGTGTGACGGCTGCTGTAGTAGGGGGGACTTCACCTTATCAATATGCATGGTCGAACAATGTCACTGGAACGAATATGATAACAGGTCTAGGTGGAGGTATCTATTTAGTTACGGTGACAGATAGCAATAATTGCTCTTCCGTCAAAGGAGCTTCCGTAGATGGAAAAGTGTGTCCAGACATCACAATAATTCCTGAGTTTGAAAACGTATCTTGTTTTGGAGTAGATGATGGGAGTATTTCTGTAACCGTTACTGGAGGGGTTGGTGACTATACTTATTTATGGACACCAGGAGACTTCAATACGAATTCCATCGATAATTTGTCAGCAGGAGAATATAATTTACTGGTCACAGATGAAGAAGGTTGTCCAGGTAATGCCACCGTAACGATAACGGAACCAAATGAATTTACCGTAATTTTAATTCCAATGAACGAGTCTGCATCAGGTATGATGGATGGTTCAGTTGAATCTAACATTACAGGAGGAGAAGGGACTTTAACTTATTTATGGTCAGGGCCAGCTAGTTTTGCTGCAAACACCCCTAATATTTCATTTCTCAATCCAGGGGAGTATTGTATCACTGTAACAGATAATACAGATTGTTTAGCTACCTCTTGTGTAACGATAGATGGAGGAGCCGACCCATGTGCTACAAATATGATGAGTGCAATTATAGAATTGGTTAACCCGCCATCTTGTGCAGGTGAAAATGATGCCCAAGTAAATGCAAATGTAACTGGCGGAACTGCGCCTTATAGTTATGAATGGAATGCTTCAGCACTAGACCAAGGCACCATTGGTGAATTAGGTCCAGGTGATGTCGGGGTAATTATTACAGATTCAAACGAATGTACAATTGAGGCCAGTTTCCAAGTACCAGAGACATTGCCTTTACAAGCAGAATTTGTCGTCGTCAATGAAACAAACAACGGAGCTGAAGATGGAAGTATTACTTTGTCTTCCACAACAGCTGCAGATCCATATACATGTTCTTGGACAGGCGAAGCTTTAGTTAGCAGTGACTGCGATATTTTAGAATTAACACCAGGCGAGTACTGCGTTATCATTACTGATGCTAACGGATGTGTGTTTGAAGAATGCTATACAGTTTTACCAGGCTCAGATCCATGTATCGAAAGTGATATAATTGTGGTTTTTGCTATAGATAATGAGACTGTAATCGGCGCTAATGATGGAGCAATTGCTACCTCCGTAACAGGAAATATTTCTGAAATAGTTAGTTATGATTGGATAGATGAAAACGGAACTGTTTATACTGGAAACCCTTTAGAAAATTTAGCTCCAGGGGATTATTCATTAATCGTTACGGATCTAAATGGTTGCACTGGGGAAGGCAGTGCGCTTGTTTTACCTGGTATTGATCCTTGTGTAGAGTTTGCAATTGAAGAATTGAATGTAACTCCAATTGCTTGTAAAGGCGATGCGACTGGTGCAGTTTCAGTATCTTTACTAGGTGGAGCTACTCCATACACTTATGAATGGAATAATTCTGAGGTTACAATGTCAATTGAAAACCAAATAGCAGGAACTTATTCGGTAACCATCACGGATAATAACAACTGTAGTGTTGAAGGAACCGCTACTATAATAGAACCTGATGTAGCATTGAATTTATCGGTTACTGGTATTAACGAATCTGCTCTTGGTGCAAACAATGGATCTGCATCTGCTTCGCTTACTGGTGGAGGTGGATCGTTTACGTATATCTGGACTGGGCCTAACGGATTCACTGCAAATACAGCAATAATTGAAAATTTAGAGCCTGGTGAATATTGCGTTGTGGCGACGGATGGCAATATGTGCTCCTTAGAAGGATGTGCAACCGTTTTAGCCGCAGGCGATCCATGCGAAGGAGTTGAACTTATTGTTTCGATTTCTGTCGAAGATTTATCTTGTGATGTTCCTAATGTAATAGCTACCTATACAGTCGAGGGCGGAGTTGGCCCATACAATGTAGTCTGGTTTAATAATGAAACATCTGAAAGTATCGCTATCAGTGAACCTGGCCAAGTTAGTATAACAGTGACAGATGCGAATGGGTGTATCGGAGAGGCAGACGCATTAATTTCTGAAATTGAATTACATGAAGTTAGTCTCATACCAGTTAATCCATCCTCTTCTATGACAAATGATGGTTCGGCTTCCGTTACAGTTTCTCCTGAAGATGGAATATATCTTTTTGCTTGGATGGACAATGTCGGTGCTACTATTGGCAGTACTAGCTCAATAGAAAATTTAGCTGAAGGAGACTATATAGTAGAAGTAACTAATGAAGAAACAGGCTGTGTTGTGAGCACTCCATTTACACTGACTGCGGATGAAGTAGATTGTAGTGCTTTTGGAGTATTTCTATCTGGAAATGATATTTCTTGCAATGGTGTTGCTGATGGTACTATCTTTGTGGAGACATCCAGTGGTTTAGACCCATTTACTTATAACTGGGAGGATACTGTGGAGAATGTTGCAATTCGAGAAGGACTTGCAGCAGGGAACTATACAGTGACCGTTACAGATTTACAGCTTTCGTGTCAGACGTATTGTTCAATAGATGTTGAGGACCAAAGCAATCAATGTTCAACCATCTCGTCTTTCATATGGAATGATTTAGACGCAGATGGTATCCAAGACAATATTGAACCTGGCTTAGGAGAAGTGAGTATAACTTTATTTTCATTAAATAAAACGACAGCAGTAGACATAACAACGTCTGAAAGCGACGGAAGTTTTGTTTTTGAAAATGTTTTACCTGGAAGTTATTACTTGTCATATGGATTACAGAATTATCCAAGCTTCATCCCGACAACAGTTACAGAATTAGATCAATTAGATAGCGATGTGGTTGATGATTTTGGATTTGCAACGAGTCACGAATTTAGTGTTTTAAAAGGTATTGATATAGAAAATATTGATGCTGGTTTTTATAGTTCGGCAAGTATCGGCGACCTCTTTTGGATCGATGAAATTGAAGGATCTAACAATGTTTTTAACGCTGGTGATAATGTGGTTGTGGATGCTATTGTAAATCTGTATCAATTCATTAATGGTTCTGAAGTTTTGATAGCCAGTACACATACAGATGAAAACGGGAAATACATTTTTGATATGTTAGAATCTGGAAACTACTTTGTAGAATTTATAGCTCCGATAGGTGCTGGATTTGTGGATCCTTATCATTCTGATATAGACAGCAATAGTGATGTGACAAATACATTCTTTAGTGAACCTAATGAAATAGGAAGAACAAATTTTATTGAATTGAGTCCAGGATCAGAAGTTAAAAATATAGATGCAGGCGTTCAATTTTACGATCAGGTTTTAAGTGCTGATTTAAATCAATTTTCTTGTCGCTGGAATAATATTGATCAGATAAGTATTTTAAATTGGGAATCCTTAAACTATACCTCCATTGAAAAATATACTGTTGAAAGAAGACCAGAGGATACAAATATATTCAGCCCACTTAAGACTATAACAGTTACAAGTTTCGATCTAACAGAGTTTGAATATTTAGATAGATCGATAACATCTGATGGTATTTACTATTATCGTATTAAAATTGAAGAAATTAATGGCGACATGAGCTATTCCAAAACAAAATCTATAGAGGCCAATTTTGAAGATGCTAATATTGAGGTTTATCCGATTCCTGCATCTGATATAGTCAAAATCAATTTTGCTGGTAGCGAAGAACTTGAGAACATAGAATTGTATGATCGCTTAGGCAGAAAGCTTTCAAAGGAATTAAAGGTGACCACAAAAGCAGGTCAAATTATGTTGAATGTAGGTTCTTTGAGTGATGGTTTTTATTGGATTCACCTCAAATCACAGAATGGCAAATATGTTAAACCTCTAATAGTTCTTCATTAAACTAAGAAAAACAGTCAAATAGAACTAAAATTTGTCACGAAGAAAACGTGATGTAAGTTTGGATTGAGTGTTATTAAAAAAAGCTATATTTTAGATTGCTCAGTTTAATACACCAATTCAATATTATGAAAAATATCTTACTGTTAAGTTTATTTGTCTTTATGGCATTTACTACATATGCTCAAATAGAATTTAATCTAAAAACTCTAGTGCCGATTCCCGTTGGTCAACAAATTGATATGTCAGAGGAATTAGAAGATTTTAATCCTTCTATCAAATTCACTCCTACAGCCCCTAGTAACACCAACTTAGAAGATTTAAAAGAAGAGATCTCGTTAAAATATCCTAGAATAGCTCCTTCTGTTAATACTGAAAAATCAGTAGCCTTACCTCCAGTTATGCTCAATGGTTTTGTGGGATATACATCATCAGGAGGTAGTCCTTTGGACAACCATATGGCTATTTCTAATGACGGTATGATCATTAGTGTTATAAATTCTGTCGTCACTATTAAAACAACTGATGGATCAACACTAGCCAATAGGTCTTTAGCCACGTTTTCTGGTCAAATCGCAAATGGGGTTGGTAAGTTTGACCCTAGAGTCATTTACGATCCTATAAATGATAAATTTGTTTTCATATGCCTTGCTGGTAACACAAGTGCAACATCAACTATTGTTGTTGGATTTTCACAAACAAATGATCTTACGGGTATGTGGAATTTATATGGTATAGAAGGTAACCCTTTTAACAATAATCAATGGTCAGATTACCCAATGATATCAATATCTGAATCAGAATTATTTTTGACAATCAACTTAATTAAAGATAATATTTCTTGGCAAGAAGGTTTTGCAGAAACTCTCATTTATCAAATCGATTTGCAAACAGGCTATGATGGTGCTGACTTAACTAGTAAGATGTGGTCTGACATTGAATTTAACGGCACACCCATAAGAAATCTTTGTCCAGTAAAATACGCTGATGAAACAAGAGGGGAAAATATGTTTTTTCTAAGCAATAGAAATTTCGATATATCAAATGACACGATTTTTATTTTAGAAATTGAAGATGATTTAAATGCATCAGACCCTGTACTTTCTATAGAAACGCGGATATCAGATTTAGCTTATGGTGTACCTCCTAACGCTCAAGACAATAATGGTTTTCTTCAAACGAATGACGCGAGAATATTAGATGCTATTTTAATAGATGACCAAATCCAGTTTGTTGGAAATACAAGAAATGCCACCACAGGTTTTGTAGATGTTTATCACGGCATCTTCGAAGATGTCTATGACACCAAAACAGTCACTGGTCAATTTGTTGGTAATGCAGATTATGATTTGGGGTACCCTGGTATTGCATGGACAGGGAATACATTTTCAGACAAGGATGTTATTATTATGGCTACGCATTCATCTCAGACTAAGAAACCTGGAATAACTGCTGTTTATTATGATAATAATCAAGAATACTCTGACTTAATTGATATTAAAGAAGGTACAAATTCTATTGCAGAAAATTCTTCTACAGTTAGATGGGGAGACTACAGTGGCATCCAACGAAAATATGATTTCCCTGGAGTTATTTATACGGCAGCAACTTTTGGCTCAATAGGCGATAGAGCTATTACTTGGATCAATAAATTAGCAAGTCCAAATACAGACTTAAGTAGTGTGGAAGAATTAGAATCGATTGACAATATTTTGGTCTACCCTAACCCAACTACACAAAAGGCAACTTTACAATTTGAGATGCAACAGTATAAGCAAATTGATATTGTTTTATATAATGCTGAAGGAAATAGAATAAAAACAATGTTTAGAGATCACCCAAAAAAAATAGGTTTGGTAGAGTTTAGCATGGATCTAACACCTCTAGAAAGTGGCGTTTATTATCTAAAAGCTCAAATCGGTAAAGAGGTTATAAAAACAGAAAAGATTATTAAGATTTAAAACTATTTGAGTTCAACCAAATCATCACTCTGATCAAATACCAATAGTTCCATAAAGTCTTCTGCGAAGTCTATGGCTCTTATGATATGTCGGATATCCATTTCTTTTTTCTTATAATAAAAAAGGAAATAGTTGCCCTCTGCCTCTATGGTTATACCAGGGTTTTGCGCTAGTAATGAAAGAGCGGAATGTTGTAGTATGATTTCAGCATCAGCTGAGGCACTAGAAATTTGATACAACTTATAGAAATCTACGGCATTAGAGAATTCGCGCTTTTCAGACATGAAAATCCCTTTCATTTTACTAAAGGTTCCCTTAGGTTCAATCTTTAGATAGTTTGTATAAATGTCATTTACACGTACTTCTATGATAGATTGCGTTTTCGTTTCTAAATCTTTAGTTTTTAGATAATCATAAAAACGGATTATCCCATCTAGATTTTCCAATGGCTGACTTAGAATGCCTAAAAATCGTTTGGCTCCTTTTGAATCAAATACTTTAAAGCCTTTTATTTCTGTAGGTTGTCGCCCGAAAACGACTCTTTTTTGAAAATCAAATTTGAATTCATGAGCCAATTGCCGTAAGTCTTGAACACGGCCTGACTTTTTAAAATCATCATAGATATTAATCAGCTTGTCTATCATTGCAAGGGTTCTTTTTATGCCATTTAAGCACTAGAATATCGGAAATATTATAATAGAAATTCTCAATCTCTGCGTTAAAAAATATTCGCCATAGCTAAGTCCATGACTCAGCCTAACAACTTACATGATTCGCTCTAGTCGAGCGCTCTCATGCTCGATTCGTCTAAAACAAAATCTTTCACTCATGCTTTAATCTTAACAAATCCGCTTTTATAATCTTTTCCAAAAACTTAAATGGTATTAATCTTTGAAATCATGGTCTTGAAAGTT